>Ga0208640_1000681_pt1 | contig 14415 bp, 14 predicted proteins | sample ETNtaG_23_FD_185774 | JGI IMG/M metagenome (GOLD analysis project Ga0208640, IMG submission 185774) | Marine microbial and viral communities from oxygen minimum zone, Eastern Pacific Ocean - ETNP201310SV72 (SPAdes) (version 2) | ecosystem: Environmental > Aquatic > Marine > Oceanic ... | reverse complement strand
TAGCTAAATTATTTAGTGGTCTTTCTGTTCAGCAGAAAGAAAAAATATTTCAGGTTTTGAAGAATACAAAAATTTTAGATAAAACAGGATAATCATTTGGCTCCTCGCGCAGGACTCGAACCTGCGACCAATTGATAAACAGACAATTGGTCCGACATAAAACAAGTTTCAACAACCCATTTCAGCATTGATACTAGCACATTCTAGAGTCATTGAGAATCCCATAAATTATTTTATTTTGTTTGGGACCACAATGGGACCACAGACAGTTCTACTTTCGTGCTCTGTACGTTTTCCGTTCTACTATGTTCTCTCTTTCTGAAATGGGAAAAGACTATATTCTATGGCTCCTCGGGCAGGACTCGAACCTGCGACCAATTGATTAACAGTCAACTGCTCTACCAACTGAGCTACCGAGGAATAATATCAACATACTTTTTTTTTAAAGCAAAACAACTACAAATTTTGGAGGCCACGCCCAGAATCGAACTGGGATGTAAGGATTTGCAATCCTCTGCGTAACCATTCCGCCACGTGGCCAATTTTATAGACAGAATTGTTTGATTCAATTCTTTGCTTTCTATTGTATTATTATATGTTTGTATAAAATGCAAAATTCAAATTACAACCATCATAACATAGAAAAACAAATATATGATTATTGGGAGAAAAATAATTTTTTTAAACCTAAAAAGAACAAGAAAAAATATTTTTCAATAGTAATACCACCTCCAAATGTTACGGGCAATTTGCATATGGGTCATGCATTAAATAATTCATTACAAGATTTATTAGTACGTTTCCATCGTATGAATGGTTATGAAACTTTATGGCAACCAGGTACTGACCATGCCGGTATAGCTACTCAAGCAGTTGTTGAGAAACAATTACACGAAAAAGGAATTAAAAAAAAACAGATCGGCAGAACTAAGTTTGTTAAAGAAGTTTGGAAATGGAAAAAGGAATCTGGAGATCAAATTCTTAATCAGCTTAAAAAATTAGGTTGTTCATGCGATTGGTCACGCAATAGATTTACAATGGATAAAGATTTATCAAAAGCGGTAATAAAAACTTTTGTCAAACTTTATCAACAAAAATTAATCTATAAGGATACAAAGTTAGTTAACTGGGATACTAAATTAGAAACCGCAATATCAGATTTAGAAGTTGAACAAAAAGAAGTTCGATCAAATCTTTATTATATAAAATACAAAGTTGTTGGAGAAAATAATCAAATTACAATAGCTACCACTAGACCAGAAACGATGCTTGGAGATTCAGGAGTAGCTGTTAATCCAAAAGATGATAGATATAAAAACTTTGTTGGAAAAAAAATAATAATACCAATAGTAAACAGAGAAGTTAAAATAATTTCGGATAATTTTGTTGCCATTGATCAAGGATCCGGTGCGCTTAAAGTTACTCCAGCACATGATTTTAATGATTTTGATATTGGCAAAAGACACAATCTAGAATTTATAAATATTTTTGAAAAGGACGGCAAACTTAATTATAACGCACCTAATGAATTGGTAGGATTAGATCGTTTTGAAGCCAGAAGATTAATTGTAAAAAAACTTAAAGAAAAAAATTTATTAGCCAAAATAGAAAATGTTAAAAACGTTGTTCCTTATGGCGATCGATCAAATACTATAATAGAACCCTTACTAACGGAACAGTGGTTTGTTGATGCAAAATTTTTAGCCAAAAAAGCAATAGATGTTGTTAAGAAAAAAAAGACAAATTTTTTTCCAAACAATTGGTCAAAAACTTACTTTGAATGGATGAATAATATTCAACCTTGGTGTGTTTCAAGACAATTGTGGTGGGGCCATAGAATTCCAGCTTGGTATTCGAAAGATAAAAAAATTTTTGTTGCTGAAAACAAACAAGAAGCAAAAAAAAATGCATATAAATATTATAAAAAGAATGTTGAATTAAAACAAGATGAAGATGTTTTAGACACGTGGTTTTCGTCTGCGCTTTGGCCATTTGCAACATTAGGATGGCCAAAAAAAACTTATGAACTAAAAAGATTTTATCCTACTTCAGTCCTTGTAACTGGATTTGATATAATTTTCTTTTGGGTAGCTAGAATGATGATGATGGGAAATCACTTTATTAAAAAAGAACCTTTTTCTAAAGTTTACGTTCATGCGCTAGTTAGAGATGAAAAAGGTCAAAAAATGTCTAAATCTAAAGGTAATATTATCGATCCTCTTGATATAATAAATAAATATGGCGCTGACTCTTTAAGATTTACTTTAATTTCAATGGCATCACCAGGAAGAGATGTAAAACTTTCAGAAGATAGAGTTAAAGGATACAGGAATTTTTTAAATAAAATATGGAATGCAAATAATTTTTCAAAATTACATAATTGTAAACTTTCTCAAAAATTTAGTTTTAAAAGAATTAACCTAGATATAAATAAATGGATTTATTTTGAATTAGTAAAAACGAACAAAGAAGCACAAAAATGTATATCAAAATTTAGATTCGACGAAGCGGCAAAAGTAATTTATCAGTTTGTTTGGCATTCATATTGTGATTGGTATATTGAATTTCTGAAGCCCATTTTTGATTCTAAACATAAAAAAAATCTGAAAGAATGCCGTCATATTGCTAGTTTTATTCAGTCAAATATATTACTTCTATTACATCCATTCATACCTTTTTTTACTGAAAAAATTTGGTTAGATTTTAAATTTGATAATTACTTTAAATCTCCAATAATGCTTAAAAACTGGGAGTTAAAATCTCAACCTACTTTTAACAAAAGTTATAATAAAATTGATTGGTTAATACAGCTTGTAACAAGCATAAGATCATCCAAGCTAGATTTAGATGTATCTCCAGGGACATTTATAGATATTTCTATTAAGGAATTAAATTCTAGCAAAAGAAGTATTATTAAGAATAATTTAAGTGTATTTAAAAGATTAGGAAGAATTTCAAATGTTTATGATTCAAGAAGATATAAAAATGGTATAGAAATCATTGTTGTTGGAGAAACCATAACATTGTATTTTGATCAAAGTTTAGATTTATATGGTCAAAGACGGAAAATATCTAATAAAATTATGGATTTAGATAAAAAAGTATCCAGAATTACCAGTAAGTTAAAAAATAAATCATTTCAAAAAAATGCACCAAAACAAATTATTGAAAAAGAAAAAAAAGCATTAATAGATTATAAATTTGAACTTAAAAAGTTGAATAGCATTCTAAATAGTATTAAAAATTAATTATGAAATTTAATAAATCAAAATTACCCAGCAGACATGTTTCATTAGGTGTAAAAAGTGCTCCTCATAGATCCATGTATTATGCTATGGGTTTAAAAAGTGACGATATAGAAAGACCTTTTGTGGGTGTAGCTACCACTTGGAATGAAGCAGCGCCATGCAATATTACACTTTCGAGACAGGCACAATCAGCAAAGAAAGGTGTCAAATCAGCTGGTGGTACACCTAGAGAATTCACAACTATTACAGTTACTGATGGAATAGCAATGGGACATGCTGGAATGAAATCTTCATTAATTAGTAGAGAAGTTATTGCCGACTCAATTGAGCTAACAATGAGAGGTCATTGTTACGATGCACTTATAGGATTGGCTGGTTGTGATAAATCTTTACCAGGACTTATGATGGTTATGCTTAGATTAAATGTTCCTTCTGTATTTATTTATGGTGGATCTATTTTGCCAGGAAATTACAAAGGAAAAGATGTAACGATAGTTGATGTTTTCGAAGGTGTTGGCAAACAATCAACTGGTAAAATGACAAAAAAAGATTTGTTTGAATTAGAAAGTGTAGCTTGTCCATCTGGAGGTTCATGTGGAGGACAGTTTACTGCAAACACTATGGCATGCGTATCAGAAGCCATAGGTTTAGCTTTACCTGGATCAGCAGGAACTCCAGCGGTATATAAAACACGAGATAAATTTGCTGTTTCGAGTGGCGAAGCAGTAATGAACTTATTGGAAAAAAATATTAGACCAAGAGATATTGTAACAAAAAGATCATTAGAAAATGCAGCAGTTGTTGTAGCGGCATCTGGAGGATCCACTAATGCTGCTTTACATCTGCCTGCGATTGCAAATGAAGCTGGAATTAAATTTACACTAGAAGATGTTACAAATATTTCAAAAAAAACACCATATATCGCTGATCTTAAACCTGGAGGTAAATACGTTGCTAAAGATTTATACGAAATAGGAGGTGTTCCTATTTTAATTAAAGCCTTACTGGATGGGGGATTCTTGCATGAAGATTGCATGACAGTTTCAGGAAAAACAATTGGAGAAAATCATAAAAATATTATTTTTCCAGAAGACCAAAAAGTAATTTATAAAACTTCTGAACCTTTGAGCGCAACAGGAGGATTTGTAGGATTAAAGGGAAATTTGGCACCCGAAGGAGCTATTGTTAAAGTTGCTGGATTAAAAAGAAAAAAATTTAAAGGAAAGGCAAAATGTTTTAATGGAGAGCCATCAGCTTTGAACGCTGTCCTAAAAAGAAAAATTAAGCCAGGCGATGTGGTTGTTATTAGATATGAAGGTCCAAAAGGAAGTCCTGGTATGCCTGAAATGTTATCGACTACTGGAGCTATATATGGGCAAGGATTAGGTGAGGAAGTTGCTTTAATAACTGATGGTCGTTTTTCAGGAGGTACACATGGGTTTTCTGTAGGACATGTAGGTCCTGAAGCAGCTGTAGGTGGACCAATAGGATTAATTAAGAATGGAGATATTATTGAAATAGATGTCAATAAAGGTTCTTTAAAAGTTCATTTATCTGCCAAAGAATTGATGAAAAGAAAGAGAAAATGGAAACCAAAAAAAATAGAATATACTTCTGGCACTTTGTGGAAATATTCTCGATCTGTCGGTCCGGCTTTTAAAGGTGCAGTTACTCATCCTGGTGCGTCAAAAGAAAAAGAGTGTTACGCTGACATATAAGAAATAAATGAAAATAAAACCAGTTATCTTATGTGGTGGCGCGGGCACAAGATTATGGCCAAAATCAAAAAAAAAAATTCCAAAGCAATTTATTGATTGGGGTGGTTGGACTTTATTTGGAAAAACTCTTGATAGGATTAAGAGTTCTATATTCGATTATCCTATAATAACAACAAATTCTGCTTATTTAACTTTAGTAAAAAAACATATCAAAAAACATAAAATTAAAAAATATAGAATTATTTTGGAACCTATTAAAAAAAATACTGCTCCAGCGATATTGTCGTCAGCATTAATAAAAGAAATCCCTTTTGAACAACCTATGATTTTTTTTTCATCGGATAATCTAATTGGAAAAATTAATCAATTTAACAAATCAATTAATTTACATAAAAAATATCTAAACGAAAATAATATTTTTATTTTTGGCATTAAACCTACTTCACCATCATCTGAATATGGTTATTTTTTAACCAAAAAAATCTCTAAAAACCTGAATAGAGTGAATAAATTTATTGAAAAACCAAATAAAAAAAAAACAAAAATAATCATTAAAAAAAAAGGATACATGAACTCAGGTATTTTTTTTATAAGAAAAGATTCAATAATCAATAATTTCAAAAAGTACCAAAAACGAATGTTTAAAAATTGTGATAATGCAATAAGTAAATCTAAAATGCGTAAGAATGTTTATTATTTAAATAAATCTTCATTTAAAAAAATACATGAAATATCTTTTGACTATGCAATTTTGGAAAAATCTAAAAATATTAATGGTATAAAATTAAACATACCTTTAATAGATCTAGGTAATTGGAAGGAGATTTGGAATTTTTTCAAGAAATATAAATCAAAAAGTACTATTAAAAAAAACACCTTTTGCAAACCATGGGGCAAGTATATTAATTTATATTCAGGCAAAGGATTTTTATTGAAAGAACTTGTTATTAATGCAAAATCTTCGATTAGTTTACAAAAGCACTATCATCGATCTGAACGTTGGACTGTCATTTCTGGAAAACCAAAAATTATAATTAATAATAATAAATTTTTCAAGAATCCAAACGAAACGGTATTTATTCCAAGGTGTGCAGTCCATAGAATTGAAAATCCTTCTAATAAACCCGTTCAAATTGTCGAAGTTCAAACAGGTCCAATTTTGAAAGAAACAGATATTATAAGATATAAAGACATTTACGGCAGAGTTAATTAAAAACGCATTCCACGGGTGCGTGATCTGATGGCTTAGCTTGATTTCTTATATATTTCTTTATTTCTATTTTCCTAATTAAATCAATTAAATCGTTAGAGACTAATACATGATCAATTCTTAAGCCATTGTTTTTTTGCCAGGATCTTTGCATATAATCCCAAAAAGTATAATAACCGCCATTTTTATTAAAATTTCTAAAAACGTCATGCAAACCTAAATTGATTAGAGTTCTATATTTTTTTCTTACTTCTAATCTAAAAAGAGCATCATTTAAATATTTTTCAGGTGCATATACATCTTTTTCTTCTGGTATAATATTGAAATCACCGGCAATTATTAAATGATTATTACTTTTTAATTTATTATCAATTTCTTTTATAAAGAGATCAATCCAATTTAGTTTATAGGTATATTTTTCTGTATCTACTGGATTTCCGTTTGGTACATATATATTAATGATTTCAATATCTTTATTTTTAATTTTTATTTTGGCAGAAATTAATCTTGATTGTTTTATTTTATCGCCAGGTAAAATTTTATTAATTTCATTTAATTTATTTTTTGATAAAATTGACACGCCATTATAGCTTTTTTGACCATTAACATACGATATGTATCCCAACTTACTTAATTCACAAAAAGGGTAGCTGCGTTCTTCAGTTTTAATTTCCTGGAACAAAGCTATGTCAGGAGAACTAGATTTTAGATATTTTATAATATTATTAATTCTTGCCCTAATAGAGTTTACATTCCATGTAACGATTTTCATTAAAATGAAAAAGATACTCCGCAACCACAAGATGATTTAGTTTTTGGATTAGATATTTTAAAAGAACTACCAATTAATTCTTCTGTAAAATCAACTTGAGATCCTTTTAACATTTCTAATGAAGATTTATCTATAACAATGTTCTCATGTTTATGATCATTTTCATCAATTTCTTTATCAAATGAAAAATTATATTTGAATCCAGAGCAACCACCACCTTTTACGGCAATTCTAAAAAATGTACCTGATGGCTTTTTTGCTATTAGTTGATTAATTCTTTCCACAGCTTGTTTACTAAAATTTATTTCTTTAATCATTTAAACTCAGTTTTTTTATAATATAATCCGCTTAATTAGATTATGCAAAAAAATTTTATGAAAAATTATTTAAAACCTTATGCAATCAAGCCGATTAATAGCAAAGGTAGAATATACAATGAGAAAGAAAACTCAATAAGATCTCCATATCAAAGAGATAGAGATAGAATAATTCACTCGTCATCTTTTAGAAGACTTAAACACAAAACCCAAGTTTTTGTGAATACGGAAGGCGATCATTATAGAACTAGACTTACCCATTCAATGGAGGTTTCTCAAATTTCAAGGACACTAGCTAGAACTTTGGGTTTAAATGAAGATTTGTGCGAAACATTAAGTTTATCACATGATTTAGGACATACACCATTTGGACACGCTGGAGAAGAAATCTTAGATCAATGTATGAAAAGATATGGTGGATTTGACCATAATATACAAACTTTAAGGATAGTGACTTTACTTGAAAATAAGTATTACAATTTTTTTGGATTAAATCTTACCATTGAAACATTAGATGGTTTGATTAAACATAATGGACCGGTAAAAAATTTAAATTTTTATAACACAATTTTAAAAAAAGATTTATTTAAAAACAAAATAGTTTTTCATGCATTTCCATCATTAGAAGCTCAAATTGCAGCAATATCAGATGATATTGCATATAATAATCATGATTTAGAAGATGGCCTAAGAGCAGGTTTATTTACTATTGAAAAATTGAACTCAATATCCTTTGTCTCTAAGTTCATTAATAAACATGTTAGAAATAAAAAAAGTTTTAGAAGAGAGATAATTATTAATCAAATTGTGAGGGAATTGATTAATATTATGGTTGTAGATGTAATCAATACAACGAATAGAAATTTAAAAAAATATAATCCACAATCAATCAAAGACATTTATAAACAGGATCACTTGATAGTTGATTTTTCTGATAAAATGAAAATAGTACATATGCAAATAAAATATTTTTTAAGACATTACATGTATAATCATAAAAAAGTAATAATTAATACTAATAGGGGAAAAAGAATAATAAAGGCTCTATTTAATTATTTGTTAAAAAATCCTAAAAAATATATTAATGAGGAATTATTAAAAAAGGAACCAAAAGAACGTGTGGTTGCTGATTTTATTGCTGGTATGACCGATCGTTATGCAATCAATTTATATAAAAAAATAAAATGAATTTATTGTTAGATTATCAAAAAAAATTATTAGATTATTTAAAAAGTCTGAAAAATAAAAAAATAATTGATCTGCCCTATAACTTAAAAAGCTTGACAGTAGAGTTACCACCCAAAGGACATAATGCCGACATATCATGTAACGCTGCAATGATATTAGCAAAGTTAAATAAAAGAAACCCTTTAGATTTAGCTAATATTTTAAAAAAAAATCTTTTAGAAAATTTTAATGAATTTGAAAAAATTGATGTTGAAAAACCAGGTTTTTTAAATATTAATTTTAAAATAGATTTTTGGAAAATCTATTTGATTAAAATAATTCAATCTAATGTAAATTATGGATCAAATAAACATTTGAAAAAAAAATATAATATTGAATTCGTTTCAGCTAATCCAACAGGTCCATTACATGTTGGTCACTGCAGAGGAGCTATATTAGGAGATTCTCTTTCAAATTTGTTAAAATTTAATGGGCATTTAGTTACAAAAGAATATTATGTTAATGATTACGGCAACCAGATTAAAACCTTTGTCCTTTCTGTTTACCATAGAATTTTAGAAATAACTGAAAAAAAAACTTTTCCAATAAATAAAGATTTGTATTCAGGTGAATACATCATTGACATAGCAAAAAAAGTTGTAGAAGAAAAAAATATTAAAGATTTTAAAAATTTTGATAAAGTGAGTGAAAAGCTAACCAATGAGTCATTAAAGTTTTCAATAGAGTTAATTCGAAGCAATCTAGATAATTTGGGGATAAAACATGATAATTTTGTCTATGAATCAGAATTAATTAAAGATGAATTGGTGTCGAAGACTATAAAAAAATTACAAAAAAATAATTATATTTATAAAGGGAAATTACAACCACCAAAAGGAAACTTAGCAAAAGATTGGAAAGCGCGAGATCAATTGTTATTTAAGTCTGCTGAATTTGGAGATGATAGTGATAGACCATTAAAAAGAAGTGACAACACATGGACCTATTTTGCAGGTGATATTGCGTACCATGCACACAAGATTGATAGAAATTTTGATGTTTTAATAAATATACTTGGTGCTGATCATGTTGGATATATTAAAAGAATTATCGCCGCAGTTAGAGCAATTTCAAAAGATAAAATAAATCTTGTATGTAAAGTTTCACAACTGGTTAAATTATTAAAAAAAGGAAAACCCTTTAAGATGTCTAAAAGAAAGGGAGACTATATTACCGTTGATGATTTAATAAAAGAAGTAGGCAGAGACTCTGTTAGATTTATGATGTTAAATAGAAGTAATGATGTAGAATTAGATTTTGATTTTGAAAAAGTCTCTGAAAAATCAAAAGATAATCCTGTGTTTTATGTTCAGTATGCTTATGCAAGAATTAATTCAATTTTCAGATCACTTAAATTAGACATCGAAGATAATATTAAATTAATTAATGAAGATTTTGCTCTCAATCAGCATGAAATTGAGATATTAAAAAAAATTTCAGAATGGCCAAAATGTGTTGAAATATCATCCAATAAACTTGAACCATACAGGATACCTTTTTATTTGTACGATCTTGTAACTTTATTTCATTCATATTGGAATTTGGGAAACGAGAACAAGGAATTTAGGTTTGTTTATCAAAATAAAAGTGTAAATAATTCACGATTACTTCTCTTGCAAGCTTTATCAATAGTAATAAAAAATGGAATGTCAATTCTAGGAGTTTCAACCCCAAAAAGTATGTGATGTTAAAAAAAATTATAAATATATTTTGTTTAGCTTCATTTTTCGTTTTTGTAATTTTAACAACAACATTTTATTTTTCAGATCACAACATAAGAAAAATTAATAAATCTAGATCTTTTTATTCCGCTAAGCTAATTAATAATACACAGAATATACCTTTATTAAAAAATGATACAAAAGATATTATTGAATATATAGATGGTATAGAGATTTATAAAAAAAAGAAAAAAAAATACACGTTTTGGAATTTAATTGGAAAATAAAACGATGAAGCGAAAAGCAATAATTTTAGGAATAAGAGGAACTAATCTAAATACTGAAGAAAGACATATGATAAGAACCGAAAAACCTTGGGGGATAATTTTATTTTCTAGGAATATTAGAAATCTTTTTCAACTTAAATTTCTTATCAACGATATAAAAAAAAGTGTTAAAGATAAAAACTATCCAATATTAATTGACCAGGAAGGAGGTCGGATTTCTAGATTAAATAAAATTATTGATTTAAGTTTATTTTCACAAGGTTACTTTGGAAAACTTTATAAACAGGATAAAAAGAATTATGCATATCTTTACGAAATCTATGTTGATAAAGTTTGTGATATTTTAAAAAATATTGGAATAAATATAAATACTGTTCCGGTTCTAGATGTTAGAAGAAAAAACAGCCATAATGTGATTGGAGACAGGTCTTTTTCTGAAGATCCTATAATTGTCACAAAAATGGGTAATTTATGTATTAGTTTGTGTAATAAAAATAAAATAGCCACCGTTATTAAACATATTCCAGGTCATGGATTATCAAAATGTGACAGCCATTATGAACTTCCAATCATTAAAGCAAAAAAAACAGAACTTATTAAAAAAGATTTTAAGCCATTTAAAATGTGCCAATCTCTTTTCGCTATGACTGCACATGTAATTTTTACTAGTTATGATTCTAACCATGCCGTAACACACTCCAAGGTTGTTATAAATAATGTAATAAGAAAACATATTGGTTTTAAAGGACTATTAATATCTGATGATATTTCAATGAAGGCACTTAAATATGGGTTAAAAAATAATGCTATCAAAGCACTAGATGCAGGGTGTAATTTAATTTTACATTGCAATGGAAATATTAAGGAGATGAGAAAATTAATTAAAATTATACCTACAATTGATAAATTTACTCAAGAAAAAACATCGCATTTTTATAAATTTTTAGGATAAAGTTAAATTTATGGAATTTCCAACACACGAATTATTAAAAGTTAAAATTGATAATTATTCTGGACCTTTAGAAGTGTTGTTAGATCTGGCCAAGTCCCAAAAAGTTGATTTGGCCAATATTTCAATAACTCAATTAGCAGATCAGTTTATAGAATTTATTAATAGTACAAAAAAAATAAATTTGGATTTAGCTTCAGAGTATTTACTCATGGCTACCTGGCTTGCTTACCTTAAATCAAAATTATTATTACCACAAGATGATGAAGATGAATTTAAGGCTTCAGAGGTAGCAGAAAAATTAAAGCAGCAATTAAAAAAACTTGAGTTAATACGTTTGTTATCGGATCAATTATTTAATAAGAAAAGACTTGGTATTGATGTGCGTATGAGAGGTATGTCAGAAGGCATTAAATTAATTAGTAATTCTAAGTATGTTGTTTCATTATATGAATTATTAAAATCGTATTCTAATTATATAATGAGAAAAAATTTTTTATCAATAAATATTGCAAAATTACCCGTTTGTACGACTGAACAAGCGATTGAGATTATTAAAAAAAACATTAAAAATTTAAAAGATTGGAAAGAAATTTCCGATTTGATTCCTCAAAGATTTAAAAAAACTAAAAAACTTAAAAAGTCCGGTATGTCAGGATTTTTTTCAGCTTCTCTTGAACTAACTAAGGAGGGATTACTAAGGATTATGCAAAAAAAAAGTTTTGATAAAATACTAGTTAAAGAAAGGAAATGAATAAAATAAACGATTTAAAAATTTTAAAGTTTCCAACTATTACAACAGAAGCAGAAAGGCAAGTTGAAGCAATTCTATTTGCGGCAGAAGAACCTTTAGATGTAGAAAGTATTCAAGCAAGAATTAAAACAAAAGGCAATATTCCAAAAATCTTAGAATCCATCAAAAATCAATATAAAAATAGAGGTATAAATTTAATTTGTATTGGAGAAAAATGGTCTTTTAGAACAGCATCAAATTTATCAAAACTCATGAAGTTACAGACATCTTCACAAAAAAAACTATCCAAGGCTGCGATAGAAAATTTAGCAATAATTGTTTATCATCAGCCAGTTACAAGATCCGAGATTGAAGAAATTCGTGGAGTATCTTTTGCAACAGGCACTTTAGAAATATTGTTAGAACTTAACTGGGTAAGACCATCAGGAAGAAAAAATGTTCCTGGAAAACCTATTCAATATGTTACTACAGATGAATTTCTTAGTCATTTTAATCTTCAAAAATTATCAGATTTACCCAATGTTGAAGAGCTTACTTCAGCAGGATTAATTGATGCTGGAAATGTGGATACCTCGATTTTTGGAACTGGAAAATTCTTTAAGGAGCAAACTGATGAAAAAAAAGAGAATATTTATTCCAATATAGATGATATGTTAAGTCGATCACTTAAATCTGAAGAAGAGTAAAAGATACCTTTAACAAGCTAGATAAATTGTATATAAATTACGTATGAGTATTGGTTTTTGGCAGATAGCAATCGTTGTGGTTTTGGTCGTACTTCTTTTTGGAAGAGGTAAAATATCGTCTTTGATGGGAGATGTTGCAAAAGGAATTAAAAGTTTTAAAAAAGGTATGTCAGATAATCCGGACCAGACAAGTTCTATATCATCATCACCCGAAAAAAAATCATCCGAAGAAACATCAAACGAAGATCAAAATTCTGAGAAAAAATAGATTACAATGCCACAAATTGGATGGTTTGAGATACTAATTATTGTGGTTTTATCGATATTGATTATTGGTCCAAAAGACTTCCCAGTCATGTTAAGAAAAATTGGAAGTTGGATAGGTTCTGTAAAAAGATATTTTAATGAAATTCAAAAGGACATAACTGATATGGAAAATACAATAGAAGATGAAATTTCTTTAAAAAAAAATTACTTAAATCAAACCAAAGACAAAAAAAAAGATGAACGATGAAAAAATTAACCAAGCTAGTTTTGTTGGACATCTTACCGAACTAAGGTCAAGACTAGTAAAATCTATTATTTATTTATTTATTTTTTTTATTGTTTGCTATTTTTTTGCAGAAAATATTTATGCCTTTTTAGTTGAACCTTATGCTGAAGCTGTTAAGGATGATGTAGTTAATAGAAGACTCATCTTTACAGCTTTACAGGAAACTTTTATAACTTATTTAAAAGTTGCTTTTTTCGCAGCAATGTTTGTTGTCAGTCCAATAATATTAACTCAAATATGGAAATTTATTGCTCCTGGTTTATATAAAAATGAAAAAAAAGCCTTACTGCCGTATTTAATTGCTACCCCAACTTTATTTTTGTTTGGAGGTATGCTGGTATATTATTTAATCATGCCTTTGGCGATCAAGTTTTTTCTTAGCTTTGAAACATCAGCCCAATTTAGTGCTTTGCCCATACAATTAGAAGCAAAGGTAAACGAATATCTATCCTTAATCATGAGACTTATTTTTGCATTTGGTATTAGTTTTCAATTACCAGTTTTATTAAGCCTTTTGGCTCGAGTGGGTTTTGTAGATTCGAGATATTTAAAAAAAAGGAGAAAATATGTGATTGTTATAATTTTTGTAGTTGCCGCAATATTAACACCACCAGATCCGATAACACAAATCGGTTTAGGAATACCTTTGTTAATTCTTTATGAATTATCTATATTGTCAGTCAAGATTATTGAGAAGAAGCAAAAGGATGCATAACATTAAATTAATTAGAAAAGAACCTGATTTTTTTTTAAAAAAAATTAGTCATAGAAATACTAATATTAGTTTAAAAAATATATTAGATTTAGATAAGAAAAACAGAGAGTTAATCCAAAGTAAGGAAAAACTTGAACAAGAAAAAAAAATTATCTCAAAAAAACAAGACAAAAGTCAATTTTTACGATCAAAAGAAATATCAAAAAAAATTGAAGAACTTGATAAATCTCAAATAAAAATAAAAAATGAAATTGAAGCAATACTTAGTTCGCTACCTAATCTCGCTCGAGATGATGTTCCTATTGGAAAAGATGAAAG
>Ga0208640_1000654_pt1 | contig 14654 bp, 13 predicted proteins | sample ETNtaG_23_FD_185774 | JGI IMG/M metagenome (GOLD analysis project Ga0208640, IMG submission 185774) | Marine microbial and viral communities from oxygen minimum zone, Eastern Pacific Ocean - ETNP201310SV72 (SPAdes) (version 2) | ecosystem: Environmental > Aquatic > Marine > Oceanic ... | reverse complement strand
TAAACAATAAAATTAATTTTTTAAACTTTTACAAAACAGAAATTAATCTAGCCTCATTTGAAAGCAAAACTACGACTTATCCAAAAATACAGGAAAATAATACTCTTAGTTTATTAAATTGTATTAGACCATTTTTAGAAGAGGACAAAACTACTCTTTCAGAACAACAATGTAGTGCTAGGATAGATGACATTGCAGCTGAACTGAATAGAAGATTTGGAATGCCTCTTTATATTCCCATCATATCAATAATTATTTGTTATTTGTTATCCTCGAGAATAGAAAGTAAATATTATTTTTTTCAAAAATATATTATTTTTATAACGGCATTTACCATTCTGGTATTTGCAGAAATTATGGTTAGATACTCAGGAAACTCTGCTTTGGGTACAATCATTTATTATTCTTTGCCCCCTTTATTAATATTATTGAATTACCTAAATTTAATTAGAATATTTAAATTTGAAAATCTAGATCAATAAAATGTTGAAATTTAATATATTTAAAAGATATTTTTTTATTGAATACTCTAAAACTTTATTGAATGTTACTTTGATGTTTTTGGCCCTGGGAATTATTCTTAATATATTCGAAGAAGTTAATTTTTTTAAAGATCACGCGGTTGGATTTTTATTACCTGTAACTTTAACTTTTTTAAAGGTGCCCTCAATGATATATAAACTTTTCCCATTTATTTTTTTAATCTCATCAATCATATTATTTTTAAGATTTGTTCGGTCAGAAGAGTTAATTGCTTTGAAGGTAGCAGGCATATCAAATTTTAAAATTATAATCTTTCCAGCTTTAATATCACTAGTTTTTGGCATAATTATTGTAACGGGTGTAAATACGGTAACTTCAAAACTTACACACAAATATTTGGATATAAAAAATCATTATACTAAAGATAATGATTATTTGGCTGCACTTACGGAAAATGGTATTTGGATAAAAGATAAAATCGACGGAAATATAAATATAGTTAGAGCAAAAAGATTAAGTAAAAACAGTTTGATAGATGTTTCTATCTATAAGTTTGACGAAAACAATGAGTCTCTATTAAGAATTGAAACGCGTAAAGCTGATATCAGCAAACATAATTGGAAATTAAATGATGCAACAGTTTATTACAGTAATAGTAACAACGTTTCTGGCTATTTTGCAGAGTATTCTTTTGTAAGTCACTTTGAAATTAACAGCATAAAAAATATTTTTTCCAATTTGGATGCTATATCTTTTTGGGAACTGAGCAAATTAAAAGAAAATTACAAATATTTGGGCTATTCTACTAAAGAAATTGAAAGTGAATTTCATAAAGCTTTGTCCTACCCGCTTTTTTTAATGTCCATGACGCTTCTTGCTGGGGCAATTGTAATGAATGTAAAGTATAAGGGAAGTTATCTGATTTATGTCATTATTACTATTATTCTTTCGGTTATCATTTTTTATCTTAATGACTTATCCAGAGCACTTGGAGAAACGGAACAAATTTCTTTAATAATGTCTGTTTGGACTCCTTTAAGTATAGTTTTGATTTTTAGTTCTATAGGAATGATTCATGTTAATGAAAAATAATAAAAATATATTTTTATATTTGATATTAATTTTTTTTTCTTTAATTCAAGGTTTGGTTGCTGATGAATTCGATATTAGTGCATCAAATATAAAGTTACTTCAGGATAGCGAAACAATTCAAGCAAAAGGCAATGTTCTTATTGTAGGACAAGATGGAATTATCATTGAATCTGAAAATGCAACTTATGATAAGAAAAAAAATATCATAGATGCAAAAAAATCTGTAAAAATTACTGACAGAAAAACAAATGATGAACTTAAATCAGACAAGATTCGATATTCAAAAAATAAAGAAGAAGTATTAGCTGAGGGCAACGTTTTTTTTAAAGGAAGTGAAGGAGTAACCATCGAAACTGAAATCGCTTTATATGACAAAAGAAATCAAGTTATAAAATCTGACCAATCAACAAAAATGAATGATGGATACGGAAATTCAATTTTCCTAGATATGTTTAACTACTCTACAAAAAATAAAAATTTAAGATCACAAGGTAATATTAAAATAATTGATAAATATGAGAATAAATATTTTTTCAACGATATATTTGTAGATATTAAAAATAAAAGAATGGCAGGATCAAATTTAAAATTGAAATTCAAAAAGGATACATTTGGAAACATTGAAAATGACCCAAGATTAGTTGCTAATTCTGCGGTCATTACTGAGAATAAAAGTTATATTGAAGGAGGGGTTTTTACGACTTGTAAAAAAAAGGGAGATAAATGCCCACCATGGAAACTCGTGGCAGAAAAGATAATTCATGACAAGGAAAAACAAAAAATCAGTTATGAAAATGCAAAATTATACTTATATGGTTACCCCGTATTTTATATTCCGAAGTTTTTTCATCCTGATCCAACGGTAAAGAGACAATCTGGATTCTTAACACCGAGTATAACGAATTCTACCTTGTTAGGAAATGGTATTAATTTACCTTATTATTTCGCTTTAGCAGAACATAAGGATGCAACATTAAATCCAAAAATTTATGCAGATGAAAATCCAGTAATCCAAACAGAATATCGATATGTAACAAAAAATAGTTATTCAATACTAGATGGAAGTTTTAATCAAGGCTATAAAAAAACCTCGAACAAAAAAACTGACGGAAGTAGAAATCATATCTTTGCAAGGTCTGATATTGATTTAGATCTCGAAACATTTGATGAAAGCAAACTTTCAATTAATTTTCAAAAAACATCAAATGATACTTACCTTAAAGTTCACGACATTAATTCTAAAATAATGGGAAGTAACACGATGATGAATTCCTCAATAGCTATGAATTTTTCAAAAAATAATTCGGATTTGGATATAAGTATGGATGTATACGAAGATTTAAGCAAAACTGAAGAAAGATATGAATTTGTAGCGCCAAATTATGATTATAGAAATAAATTATCTATTTCTGAAGAGCTAGGAACGCTTAACTTTCAGTCTAGAGGTTACTATAAAAATTACGAGACTAATAAAAAACAAACAAAACTAGTCAACGATTTTCATTGGAAGTCGAATGATTATATTAATAATTCTGGAATTATAACAAAATTTGAAGGTAATTTGAAAAATTCAAATTATCGATCAGAAAACACTTCTGATCATAAAAATGAAAAAAATAATATTGAATTCATGGGTGCTGTATCATTATTAAGTTCTCTACCTTTAGAAAAACGGTCAGAAAATTATAAAAAAACTCTAACACCAAAACTAATGTTGAGGACGGCACCGGGCCATATGAGAAATATGAGTAACGATAGTTTGAAGTTGGGAATGTCAAATCTGTATTCTTTAAATAAATTATCTGCTATCGGCACAATTGAAACAGGTACAAGTTTAACTTTAGGAACTGATTATAATTATAAGGATAAAAATGATTTCGAGAAATTCAATTTATCAGTAGGTCAAGTTTTTAGCTATGATGATAACGCTGATATGCCAAGAAAAAGCACGCTAAATGAAAAAACATCAGAATTGGTTGGTAATATAAATTATTATCTAAATGAGTTTAGTAAAGTTGGTTATAAATTTTCACTAGATAACAATTACAGTACTCTGAATTATAATGAAATTTCAGGTATTTTTAAAATTAATAAATTAGTTACAAATTTTGAATATCTTGAAGAAAATAACCATATAGGAAATAACCATTATATTAACGCTGGACTTGTTTTAGAATTAAACAAATCAAATTCTTTAAAGTTTAAAACTCGTGAAAACTTTACAACTGAGGCCACTGAATTTTATAATATAAGCTATCAATATGAAAATGACTGCCTGAAAGCGGCAGTAGAATATAATAAAAGTTTTTACTCGGATAATGATTTAGAACCTAGCGAAAATCTAATGTTTACATTAACAATTATACCTTTTGGAAAGGTGCCAATATCAGCAACAGGGCTCACGGTTAATTAAGTGGGGAAAAATATCAAATTATTAATAAGCATAATTCTTCTCTCAACAATATTGTTGACTAGTTCAAAAGCAGAATTAACCAACAAAGTAATTATATCGGTAGGAGACGAAATTATTACCAATTATGACTTGGATAGAGAAATAAAATATTTAAACGTGATAACTGTAGGACAAATTGCTGAATTAGATAATCAAGAATCCAAAAAAATTGCAATTGATTCTTTAATAAAAGACAAAATAAAAATCACAGCACTATCAAGTCACCCTAACATAATTATAAAAGAAGAGCTAATCAATAATCAAATTGTTCGATCATCTCAAAATATTGGATTTAGGAGCATCGATGAGTTTAAAACATATTTAAATTATACAGAATATGAATTAGATGAGTTTAAAAAAAAAATTTTACTTGAATTAAAATGGAATCAATTAGTTTATCAATTTTATAAGAATCAAATTATTATTGATAAGGAAAAAATTGATAAAAAATTGAAGACATTAATTGCGGAACAAAAAAAAAATGTAGAGTATCTAATATACGAAATATTTATTGAAAATTCAGCAATAAAAAAATTAGATGAAGAAAATGAAGAAGAATTGAATGAAAACAATGTTGTTGAAGAATTGCCAAAAAATAAAGCTGTTGATGAAAAAAATAGTGGAATAATAATTGAAGCCGAAAGTGCTTCCTATAATAATGAAAAATATTCTATAGTTGAAGAAAAGTCTATAGAAAAAATAGTTGAAGTCAAAACAAATGATCAAATTACAAAAACCAAAAAAAAAGATCAAATTACAATAGTTAATGTAATAGAAAATATAAAAGAAGAAGGATTTGAAAACACTGCAATTCAATTTAGTTCATCACCAACTGCTCAACAAGGTGGTAATTTGGGATGGGTAAGTGAAAGTAAATTATCTAAACTATTATTAAAATCTATAAAAAAAACCAAAATAGGTTCTATAACTGAACCCATTCCTATTTCTGGAGGCGTTTTAATATTAAAAGTTGGAAATAAAAGGGTTGAGGAAACTAATATGGATCTTGATAAAGAGATGAAAAAATTAATTGAAATCGAAAAAAATAAACAATTAAATAATTTTTCAACCAATTATTTTAATCAAATTAAAAATAATATTAAAATCAAATATTTCAATGATTAAACCAATTGCTATAATTCTTGGAGAGCCTAATAGTATTTCATCTGAAATAATTTTTAAATCATGGATAAGAAAAAAAAAAATTAGACACCCTCCATGCTTAGTTATCGGAAATTATAATCTTCTATACAGACACTTAAAATATTTTAAATTTAATCTAAAATTAAAATTAATTGAAAAGAGTTTTAAGTTAAATGATTTGAGGGGCACAGCTATACCTGTGATTGATATAAAATATAATCAAAAAAAAATGTTTGAAAAAATTTCAAAAAAATCAAATAAATTTATTTTGGATTGTTTTTCTCAAGGATTAAATTTGATAAAACAAAATAAAATTTTAGGGATTATAAATGGACCAGTGTCAAAAGAGACTTTTTTGAATAAAAAATTCAATGGTATAACAGAATTTATTGCATATAAAATAGGACGTTATGATAAGGTAGCAATGTTAATTTACAGCAAAAAATTAGCCATCACTCCGATTACAACACATGTTCCGGTAAAAAAGATATCTCAAAAATTAAATGTCAAAAAAATAGTAAGTCAAATAAAGGAAATTGTTTTTTTTTATAATAAATTTTTAAAAAAAAAAATTAAAATTGGAATCACGGGATTAAATCCACACTGTTTTTCTAATGGAAAATTTTCAGAAGAAGAAAGAATAATTAAACCCGCTATTGGAAAACTAAAAAAACAAAAAATTAATGTCACAGGTCCATTTTCTGCTGACACATTATTTTTACCAAAAAACCAAAAAAAGTTCGACGTAGTCGTTGGAATGTATCATGATCAAGTGTTAACACCTATCAAAACCATAATGGGTTTTAAAGCTATCAATATTACCTTGGGACTTCCATTTATTAGGGTATCACCCGATCATGGTGTTGCAGTAGATATTGTCGGAAAAAAAGTTGCCGATCCATCCAGTTTAATTGAATCAATAAAGCTTTTTAATAATATACAGTGAAAATTTTACCAAAAAAAAGTTTGGGGCAAAATTTTTTAACTGACATTAACATTATAAATAAAATTATTGATATTGGAGATATAAGTAAAAAAGATGATATATTGGAAGTTGGTCCTGGTACAGGCAATCTAACGAAGGAAATAATTAACAAAAAACCAAAAAAAATTTTTTTAATTGAAAAAGATAAGTTGCTTTATAGAAATTTAAAAAAAGAGTTCAAAAATAAGATAAATATTTTTAACGAAGATATACTAAAAACTAACGAAAAAAATTTATCCAATAGAAAACTAACTGTGTTTGGTAATTTACCCTACAATATATCTACTCAAATACTTGCAAAATGGATATTAAATTGTAATTCAAATTTTTGGTATAAAAAACTAATTTTAATGTTTCAAAAAGATGTTGCAGAAAGAATTACTGCCAAAACCAATACCAAAAATTACGGCAGATTATCTATAATTAGCAATTGGAAATTAAAGATTACAAAACATTTTGACGTTTCTAGAAATTGCTTTTATCCAAAGCCAAGGGTAGAAAGTAGCGTTTTGTCATTTGTTCCAGAAACAAAATATGTAAAATTTCAAAATACAAAAAGTTTGGAAGTAGTTACAAGAGTTTTTTTTTCACAAAAAAGAAAAATGATCAACAAACCAATTAAGCAATTATTTAACAATAGTAATGAAATTTTGAATAAATTAAAAATTAATTTAAATTTAAGACCACAGAATTTAAGTAAAGAAATTTATTTTGAAATTACAAAGGAGTATGAAAATTTAGCTAATTAATTCAGATATTTTTTCTTTAATTTTACTTTGATCAAATAAAAATTTTTTTCCTTTTTTTTCACAATCAATTATTGACATAATTACTTCATAACATTTTTCTAAATCATTATTTATCACAATATAGTCATATTCTTTCCAATGTAACACGTCATTTTTGAATTGATTCATTCGTTCTTTTAATATTAATTTATCCTTCATATCACGATTGGACAATCTATCTCTAAGTGTTTTAATGTTTGGTGGTAAAATAAATATCGAAATTAATTTATTTTTTAGTTTTAGCTCTTTCATTTGTTTGGAGCCATTCCAATCTATGTCAAACAGTACATCTTTTCCATGAGATAAATGCTTAATGACAGGATTTTTTAACGTACCATAAAAATTATTAAAAACTCTTGCATACTCATAAAAAGATTTTGTTTTAATTAGATCGTTAAATTTCTCCTCATCAATAAAATAATAATCTTTGCCTTCAATTTCATCTCTCCTAGGTACTCGTGTTGTATTTGAAATTGAAATCTCAAAATTTTTATTTCTTTTAGATAATAATTTTACAAGTGTAGTTTTTCCTGCTCCAGAAGGTGAGGAAATAATTATCATCATCCCTGTACAATCTAAAATCATACTAAAAAATTGGAAAACAAACTTTAGTTTTATTTATTCTCTATGAACTTTATTGCATCACCAACAGTTAATATTTTTTCAGCCTCACTGTCAGAAATTTCAGAACCAAATTCTTCTTCGAATGCCATAACCAGTTCGACTGTATCCAAGCTATCTGCCCCTAAATCATCTATGAAGCTGGCTTCCTCAGTTACTTTTGCTTCATCGACTCCCAAGTGATCCACGACTATTTTTTTTACCTTACTTGCTACATCATCTCCCATTTGGTTCCTTTAATAAATTGCTAATAGTAAACTTAATAGATTAATCACAAATTTTGTCAAGCCATATACATGCCACCATTAACATGTAATGTTTCTCCAGTAACATAAGAAGCTAAGTCCGAAGATAAAAAAGCTACACAATTTGACACATCTTCCCCTGACCCAAATTTTCCCATAGGTATTTTTGATGCTAGAAATTCCTTTACTTTTTCTGCAATATTCATCGTCATATCTGTGGCTATAAAACCAGGAGAGACACAATTAACTGTTATATTTTTTTTTGCATATTCAATTGCAAGACTTTTGGACATTCCAATAATACCAGCTTTTGAAGCGGCATAATTTGACTGACCTAGATTTCCTGTGTGACCTACAATTGAAGTAATATTTACAATTCTGCCGAATTTATTTTTTAACATAATTTTTATTGAGTGTTTACACAATAAAAAAGTAGAAGTTAAATTTACATCAATTACTGATTTCCATTCTTCATCCTTCATCCTTATAGATAGGTTGTCCTTATTTATTCCAGCATTATTAATGAGTACATCTAGCCCGCCCAAATCTAAGACAACATTGCCTATAAATTCTTCTATTCTTGAGTGCTCTGAGATATCAAATCTTTGGATTTTTACATTAGGATATTTTTTTTTTATAATATCTAATTTTTCTGCTTTTGTTCCTGTGGCTACTATGTTCCCTCCTAAATTTGAAAATTTTTTAACAAGCTCATTGCCTATTCCACCGGTTGCACCTGTAATTAATATTTTTTTATTTTTAAAATTAATCATTTATTTATATAATTTGTTATATCATCTATAGAATTGATATTAAAAACATTTACGTCTTTATTAATTCTCCTCACTAAACCCGTTAGAACTTTTCCTGGCCCAATTTCAATAAATTCATTAACTCCATTATTAATCATATACTCTATGCTTTCTCTCCAATTTACCCTTGAAGTAATCTGTTTAATTAATAGCTCCTTAATTTTACTAGCTTTATTTTCGGCCCTTGCAGTAACATTAGATATTATTGATGGTTTCGGATCTTTAAATATTAATTCTGTTATTTTTTGACTCATTTTTTTCTCAGCACTTTCCATTAAAGAACAATGAAATGGTGCGCTCACAGGCAATATTAATCCACGTATAGATTTTTTTTTAAGACTATTTTGTAAAATTTGAATACTATCCTTGTCTCCACTAACAACAATTTGACCTGGACTGTTATCATTGGCTATTTCGCAAGTTCCGTTTGTTGAAATTGAACTTATTTGTTCTAAAATTTCCTCTACTTTCAAACCTAACACGGCTAACATGGCCCCTCTACCAGATGGCACTGCTTCTTGCATAAATTTGCCTCTTGCGTACAGTAAACGAACGGCTTCTTCAAATGGCAAAGAATTAGCGCAAGTTAAAGCAGAATACTCTCCAAGTGAATGGCCAGCAAAATAATTTGCCTGGTTTAAATCAATATTAAATTCATTTTTCATTACAGAAAAAATTGAATAGCTGACAACAAATATTGCTGGCTGTGTATTTTTGGTCAAATTAATTTCTGAAATCGGCCCACTTAAAATAATTTTACTTAAATCAAAATTTAAAGCTTCGTTTGCTCTAGAAAATATGTTTTTTACAAGAGTATATTTTTCATAAAATTCTTTTGCCATTCCTACAGATTGAGAGCCTTGCCCTGGAAAAATTATTGAAAACATATGACTATTTATATTCTAGGAAGTAATTTATACATTGTAAATTAGAAGTTTAAATAGTATAAAACCATCTTTTCTCGATGCAGTAAAAAATGTACTGCAGATAGAATATGAGATTATAGGACAAAAAATGAGTTTATACGAACATACGATTATAGCAAAACAAAGTCATTCTGCTGACCAGTTGAAAAGTTTAAAAACAAAATATTCAAAAATTATTGAAAAAAATGGGGGAGAAATTATAAAAATTGATGATTGGGGTCTTCTGAATTTATCTCATGAAATAAACAAAAATAGGAAAGGCAACTATATTCACTTTAAACTTAAAGGAAATGGCTTAACTGTTTCGGAATTAGAAAAAAATGAAAAAATCGACAAAAACTTACTAAGATTTTTAACCGTAAGAGTAAAAAAATTTGATTTGGATAAAGATTATTTTAAATAAGAAAACAACTCTAACAAATAGATCAAGAAAAAAACGAAAAGAATAGTAAATAATGAAAAAAAAATTTAAAAAAAATATAAAAAAAAATTATCAGCGTAACCTTACTAAATTAAATTTATTTCAAGTTTCAAAATTCCAATTCAAAAAAAAATGCCCTTTATCAGAAAAAAATGCTCCGAAAATTGATTATAAAAATGTTAAATTACTAAAAAGATACATATCGGAAAATGGTAAAATTTTACCATCTAGAATTACATCCATTTCTCAAAACAAACAAAGAAAACTCTCGCTATCAATTAAAAGAGCAAGAATTTTGGCGCTAGTTTAAATCTGTTTATGCAAGTTATTTTACTAGAAAATATTAAAAGCCTTGGAAAAATAGGAGATATTGTTAAGGTTAAAAGAGGATATGCCAGAAATTATCTAATTAAATTTGAAAAAGCTCTTAATGCATCACAAGAAAATATTGAAATAGTAAACAATAAGAAGACACAACTTAACAAAAAAGATTTGGTACTCAAAAAAGAAGCAAAGAAGAATTATGAAACATTAAACAACAAAAAATATAAAATTCAAAAGTTGGTTACCGAAAATAATGATCTTTATGGGTCAGTAAAACCTACGGAAATAGCAAAAATTATAAAAGAAAAAAATAATGTAGACGTAAAACCATCACAGATTGACATAGAAAAAGAGATTAAATCAACTGGTATCTTTAAAGCAACTATTAATCTACATTCGGAGATACAAGTGCATATTCTTATTGATGTTGAAAAATCTGAGGAGAAAAAATCTTAAAATTTATACTTTGTTAAGATTTTTTTCACATAGAAAAATAATTTAAATAATCATTTTAAAGAAGTAAAAAACGGATATATACTTTTGTTTATGTCTTTAAACAAGCTTGATTTAGTTAGAAGCCATCCTACAGAATTACCTAACAATATTGAAGCGGAACAGTCGGTAATTGGGTCTATACTTGTATCTAATGATATATTTGATGATATAAGCCCAATAATTAATTACACAAAATTTTACGATCCTATTCACCAAAAAATTTTTTTAGCTATTGAAAATCTGATTTCTAAAGGAATGCTAGCAAATCCAATAACTTTAAAGAATTATTTTGAAAATGATAAAAACCTCATTGAACTTGAGGGTCATGAATATCTGGTAAAAATTACTAAATTTTCTACAAGTCTAAGACAAGCAATTGAGTATGCAAAAATAATTTATGACATGCATGTAAGAAGAGAATTAATAAAAATTTCTGAAACGACCATAGATAATGCATCAAATAAAAATATTGATTTACCTGGTGAGAAAATAATTGAAGACTCGGAAAAATTATTATTTGATTTAGCAGAGAGAGGATCTTTTAGAAAATCATTCGTTAAGTTTGATGCTGCTCTCAATCAAACTATTGAAATGGCATCCAGGGCTTTTAAAAATACTGAGGGTATTGTTGGGGTTCCCACAGGATTGACTGACTTAGATGATCGCCTAGGAGGGCTACACAATCAAGACTTGGTTATAATAGCTGGAAGACCATCGATGGGAAAAACTGCTCTTGCAACAAATATAGCATTTCATGCGGCAAAAAATATTCAAGATAAAGGTTTAAAATCTTCTGTGGCTTTTTTTTCCTTAGAAATGTCTTGTGAGCAACTGTCAACAAGAATTTTATCAGAACAATCTAAAATAAAATCAAATGATATTAGAAGAGGAAAAATTTCCGAGGAACAATTTGATAAATTTATTGAAACTTCAAAGAATATTTCCGAATTGCCACTTTATATTGATGAAACCCCGGCAATATCAATTGCTGCCTTAAGTAATAGAGCTCGGAGAATAAAAAGATTGTTTGGTTGTGAGTTGGTGATAGTTGATTATATACAATTGATGAGAGCAGCGAACATAAGAAATGACAATAGAGTTCAAGAAATTTCAGAGATTACACAGAGCCTTAAAGCTTTAGCTAAAGAACTCAATGTACCTGTACTGGCTTTATCTCAACTCTCTCGAGCCGTTGAACAAAGAGATGATAAAAAACCTCAATTATCAGATTTAAGAGAATCAGGTTCAATAGAACAAGATGCTGACGTTGTGATGTTTGTTTATAGAGAAGCTTATTATTTAGAAAGAAAAGAACCTCGGCCTGCAACTGTCGAACATGCTGAATGGCAAGCTAAAATGAATGAAATTTCGATTCTTGCCGAAATTATGATTGGCAAACAGAGACATGGTCCAACGGGTAACATAAAGGTTGAATTTGAAGCTATGTTTACCAAATTTAGAGATATTCAAACTAGCTAAATTAAAATATATCTATTTTGATTTAGAAAATGTTCTCAAAAAGTTATCAAAATATTGTAATTCAAAAACCAAAGCTAATTTTGACACTGTTATTTTTAGTTTTGTTGAGTTTTGGTTATTTTTCAAAGGATTTTAAGCTCGATGCATCCTCCGACACCCTTTTATTAGAGAACGATCCTGACTTAAATTATCTCAGAGAAGTAACAAAAAGATATGGTTCTAAGGATTTTTTGATATTAACTTACACGCCTGAAAAAGAAATTATTAATAGTGACACAATTCAAAATTTAATAAATCTTAAAGAAGAAATTCAAAATTTAAAATGGGTACACAATGTAATAACAATACTTGATATTCCGCTTCTTAGCAGTTCAGATGAATCTTTGATGGAAAGGCTTAAAAATTATAAAACACTTAAAGATGATGGCGTAGATAAAAAAAGAGGATTCGAAGAAATAATCAGTAGTCCGGTATTTAAGGAATTTATTGTAAGTGAAGATGGTAAAACAACAGGAATAATTGTTAATCTAAAAAGCGATAATAAATTAAGAGAATTTATTGAAAAAAAAGATTATTTTTATAATAAATCTATAACCGAAAATCTCAATTCAGAAGAAAAAAAAAATTATTCTAAATTCCTAAATGATTTTGAAATTTATAAAGATTCTATAAAAAAACAAAATCATGAAAATATTTTAGAAATTAGAAATATCATTAAAAAACATCAAAGTTTTGCAAAAATACATTTGGGTGGAATTCCTATGATTGCAGATGACATGATGACATTTATAAAAAACGACATAGTAGTTTTTGGAGCTGGGGTATTTCTATTTATTGTTGCTACACTCTGGTTTATTTTTAGAAAAATCTTGTGGATAATAATTCCATTAAATAGTTGTTTTTTTTCCGTATTAATAATGATGGGACTTCTTGGATTGCTCGGATGGAAAGTAACGGTAATTTCTTCAAATTTTATTGCTCTTATGCTTATCCTGACTTTGGCCATGAATATACACATGAGTGTAAGATATCTGCAATTAAGAAGAGACTTTCCTGAATTAAATAATAGCGAAGCTATATTGCAAGCAACACAAAAAATGTTTTGGCCAATTCTCTACACAGTTTTAACCACAATCTGTGCTTTTTTATCTCTAATTTTTAGTGATATTAAACCCATCATAGACTTTGGGTGGATGATGACACTTGGTCTAATTACTTCTTTCACCGTTACATTTACATTGTTACCAGCAACTTTAAATTTTGTAACCAATAACACGCTAATCATAAAAAAAGAGGGTGATTCAAAAATTACCAGTATTTTAAGTAAAATTTCACAGAAAAATACCAAATTAATTTTTGGAACAACTTTTATAGTAATTGTTCTGAGCGCAATAGGAATTAGCAGGCTAGAAGTTGAAAACAGCTTCATAAACTACTTTGATAAAAAAACTGAAATATATAAAGGTATGAAATTGATCGATGACAAACTTGGAGGGACAACCCCATTAGATATCATAATCAAATTTCCAAAAAAAAAACAAAAAATAATTTTGGACGATGATGAATTCGAAAGCTGGGATGATGAAGAAGATGAAAATGATCAAAAATATTGGTTTACAAGGGACAAAATTGATAAAATTAATATTGTTCATAATTATTTAGATAATTTGGAAGAAGTAGGAAAAGTTTTATCCTTCTCTTCTATAGTTAAAGTAGGGGAACAACTAAATGATGGTAAAAAATTACAAACTTTAGAACTTGGGGTATTATATACTAAACTACCAAATGAAATAAAAACGGAAATTATTGATCCCTATATTTCCATAGAAGACAATGAAGCAAGAATTAATTTAAGAATTAAAGACTCGAAAGAAAATTTAAGAAGAAACGAATTAATCAAAAAAATCAACAGTGACTTGGAAAACAAGCTTGGTTTTAAAAAAGAAGAATTTAAGTTGGCTGGAATTCTAATTTTATTTAATAACTTATTGCAAAGTTTATTTAAGTCTCAAATCTTAACATTAGGATTTGTAATGGCAGGAATATTTATAATGTTCTTGGTATTATTTAGAAATCTAACGTTATCATTTATTGGAGTGGTGCCAAATTTTATTGCTGCGTTTTTTATATTAGGAATTATTGGTTTATTGGGAATTCCACTAGATATGATGACTATTACCATAGCTGCGATAACAATAGGAATAGCTGTAGATAATAGCATACATTATATTTATAGGTTCAGAGAAGAATTTCAAAAAAATAATAATTACAATCAAACAATTGATAAATGCCATTCAACTGTTGGTATTGCAATTTTAAATACCTCGATAACAATTGTTTTTGGTTTTTCTATTTTATTTTTATCAAATTTTATACCCACAATTTATT
>Ga0208640_1000653_pt1 | contig 14701 bp, 15 predicted proteins | sample ETNtaG_23_FD_185774 | JGI IMG/M metagenome (GOLD analysis project Ga0208640, IMG submission 185774) | Marine microbial and viral communities from oxygen minimum zone, Eastern Pacific Ocean - ETNP201310SV72 (SPAdes) (version 2) | ecosystem: Environmental > Aquatic > Marine > Oceanic ... | reverse complement strand
AAGCTTTTGAAGAATTTTAAAATTTAATATATTTGTTGGCGGAAAGGGTGGGATTCGAACCCACGAATGAGTTGCCCCATTGCTGGTTTTCAAGACCAGTGCTTTCAACCGCTCAGCCACCTTTCCATTTATAAGCAAAACAAGAGTTGAAAATGATAACTTTTGTTTAATTTTTGATAATATTTATAAGGTTTTTATCATAAATGGAAGGTCCTACGAAATAATAATATTGGTTAGAAATTTCAGTATTACTTCCGAAAACGTTACTAGAATGTTATTATGAATAGGAGGAAAAATAAAAGAAAGGAGAAAATGTGTTTAAATTTGATTTAGAAATTCCAACTTACGCAGAATGGAAAGTTCAGTTGGACAAATTAATGAAAGAACAACCTGAGCAGGCTAAAAAGTATCAAGAGCAAGTTCAGAAATTTTGGCAGGATTTTTTTGAAGATACATTTAAAATAAAAAAATAGTTTAGATATACTAAGAAGAAAAAAAAGAAAAAAAGATAGCTGCTATTCCAAGAATATTGGCAAAGGTTGAACCCTACCGAAACAGTATGGCTTTAGCCTTTAAAGGATCAAATCGTCAAAAATCAATTTTATATGGCATCTTAATGTTTCATGGAGAATCGTATTTTATGTTAAGATTATAAATTATATTTTTGAAATTAGTATGAAAAATAGAACAATAGAAATAATGGCACCCGCTGGCTCATGGCAATCTTTACACGCAGCAATACAAGGTGGAGCCAACTCTGTTTATTTTGGAATAGAACAATTAAATATGAGGGCTAAATCCTCTAACAATTTTACTTTGAAAGATTTAGTAGAAATAGCCGAACTTTGTAATAAAAATAATATCAAAACCTATATTACCCTCAACACCATTATTTATGATCACGACTTAATATTAATGAAAAAGATTGTAGACACAGCTAAACAAACGGGCATTACTGCCATTATTGCTTCTGACCAAGCAGTTATTAGCTATGCTGCATCTATTAATATGGAAGTTCATATTTCTACTCAAACTAATATTACAAACATAGAAGCAATACGTTTTTTTGCCCAATTTGCAGAAGTGGTTATTTTATCGAGAGAATTATCCTTGCTTCAAATAAAAGAAATAACAAAAGAAATAGAAAAACAACAGATAAAAGGACCTTCAGGAAATTTAGTACAGATTGAAATTTTTATTCATGGAGCTTTATGTATGGCCGTTTCAGGTAAGTGCTATATGAGCTTACATACAGCCAACTCTTCTGCAAATAGAGGAGCTTGTATTCAAAATTGTAGAAAAACATACACAGTTACAGATAAAGAAGATGGACATCAATTTGATATCGATAATGAGTACATTATGTCACCAAAAGATTTGTGTACAATAGGATTTTTAGATCAAGTTTTGGATTCCGGAACAAACATCCTTAAAATAGAAGGCAGAGGAAGATCTCCCGAATATGTTAAAACAACTACTCAAAGTTATAGGGAAGCCGCAGACGCATATTTGGAAGGAAAATATAATAAGGAAAAGGTGAAAGGATGGATTAATAAATTAGAAAGCGTTTATAACAGAGGTTTTTGGGATGGTTATTATTTAGGGCAAAAATTAGGTGAATGGACGGGTATTCATGGATCCAAAGCCACAAAAAAGAAAATTTACCTGGGTAAAGCAAAAAACTATTTCGCAAAAATACAAGTAGCAGAATTTGATCTAGAAACACAACACCTTAAAGAAGGGGACAATATCCTTATTACAGGAAGGACAACAGGAATAATTGAAACAGTAGCTGGAGAAATACGACTCAATGATAAGCAAGTTGAAAGTGTAAGAAAAGGAGATAACTTTTCAATGAGAGTGGATCACATTGTGAGACCAAGTGACAAACTTTATAAAATTGAAAATATCAAATGATACAAATTACTTATCAAAGAGGAAAGTGCATAGGATGCAATTATTGTATCGAGTTGGCTCCGGAGAGATGGAGAATGAATAAAAAAGATGGAAGAAGTTTGCTTTTGGGAGCAAAAAGTAAAAAGGGATTTTATACCGTTAAGGTTGATGACATAGAGTATGAAGCCAACAAAGCTTCTGCAAAAATATGTCCAATGAAAATAATACGTATTAATAAATTAAATAAATAATAAAAGTATCTAGCGTAATCTAAGAAATAAGAGAAATAGATTTTGGGTTATTTTTAAAACAGAGTTTTATCTTAATACTTGTAAAAAAGTTTGTTTGATCGGCTTTATTATATTGACAGCTCTTAGCACAAATTGTCTTGCAAGCATAGCCGGAACTGTAGTGTTTGTATATAAACTGACTATACCATTAGTACTTAAATATATAGGTATAGCAACGCGATGTAATTTGGATTGGTATTTCTGGAGAACCAAAGGCAAACCAAAATCAATTTTGCGTTCTATAGCTGATTTTATCTCTTTGGTTATAATTTCTAGCCCTTTTAGACCCAAATTAAATCCATGAGCAGTAACTGGATGCATACCTACTGCAGCATCACCAATTAGTGCAAATCGCTGGGTAACAAATTTTTTTGAATAAACAGTAATCATTGGATAGGAGTAACGTTTTCCAATTAATTTCATCTTTCCAAAAAAATTATTGAAATTGTTTTGTATTTCTTTATTGAATTTTTTATTATTCATTTTCATTAATGATTTAGACGTTTCTTTGGATACCGTTGTTACGATTGATGATTGTTTATTTACGTATGGTAATGATGCTTGCGTTTGAGTGTAACGAAAAAATTCATAAGCAATATTATTATGAGGCTTCTCATGTTCCATTCTGCAAACAATCATATTTTTATTGAAATCGTGAATAAATGCCGAGATACCCATTAATGTTCTAGATTCTGAAAAGCGGCTATCTGAAGCAACAACCAATGATGCTTTTATTTTTTCACCATTAGATAATTGGATTGAAGAATATTCATTATTACTAGTATCTATTGATATACAACTTACCTCGTCCATCAAAGTTACATTTGATAAATTTGTTAATCTTTTATAAAGATATTTTCTAATTAAATTGTTTGGAATCAGATAACCTAGGCATTCTTTTTGTAATTCTTGGTGCGTAAAATCCAAAAAATATTTAGAATTACCATTTAGAACTCTTGCTTCTTTGATAGTTGTTATTAACTTGGCAGGTATATTTTGCCAGACATTCAACTCTTTTAATATATCAGCTGAACGGTGAGTTAAAGCGATTTCGCGACCATCTATTTTTGGATTTGCAAGAATTTTTTTTGATTGTTTTTCAATGATAGCGATCTTCATATTTGTTTTGGCGAAACTGCAGGCGAAAGCTATTCCCACTGGACCAGCGCCGATAATAGCAATATCAAATATCATTTTGTTTTTTTTTAAATTCATAACGTTAATTTAAGACTCGATTACCTGGTATTTGTTCAATATATTAGTGCCACATCAACAAAATATCATATTAATAATCAAAAAGAAACTTTTATATAATAAGTAATGACATCGAATTAATTAAAAGAATGAATAAAAATTTTTATCAAAAGGTATGAAAAATAAATTACTAAATGGAATTATATTTAGTTCGGCAGGATCCCTTTGGTGGGGAATCATTGGTGTTTTTTATTTTAAATACGTGTCATTTGCCGGTCCTGTGGAACTAGTAGTGCACAGAACAATATGGACTGCTCTTGTTTTGCTTTTAACCATTACCCTTTATTCAAGATGGTATTTATTTTTTGAAGTTTTAAATAATAAGAAAAAATTATTTATGCTCTTTGTATCGGGCTTATTAATTTTTATTAACTGGTTTACATGGATTTATGCTGTAGTTACCAATAGATTGGTTGACGCAAGTTTTGGATACTATATTTTTCCTATTTTAAGTGTTTTATTTGGATTTGTTTTTTTTGATGAAAAATTAAACAAAGCAAGAATAATTTCTATTATTTTAGTTTTAATTTCAATAATTTATCTTTTATTTAACTTTAAATCTATCCCTTGGATTGGTCTTATTTTGGCAATTATTTGGAGCACTTATAATCTGTTAAGAAAAAAAATTAATGTTCAAACTGATATTGGTCTTTTTGTAGAGACTGCATTTATTGTTCCCATAGCTTTAGTTCTTTTTTATTTAATATTCCAAAAGGGCTTGAATGATTTTAGTTTTTCGAATCCTAATATTATGTTTTTGCTTTTTCTGGCAGGTCCAATGACAGTAATACCGCTATATTTATATCTACGAGGAGTTGAACTCGCTGGCCTTGGTGCTTCTGGAATGATTTTTTTTATTGCGCCGACAGGTCAGTTTTTACTTGGCATTTTTTATTTTAATGAAATATTCAGTGTTCATAAGTTAATCGGTTTTATTTTTATTTGGATTGCTGTAATTATTTATTTAAAGGATTTAAATCAAAATAAATAAACTATGATAAAAAAGTTATTACTTATTTTTTTCTTAATTTATCCACAATTTACATATTCTAATGTGGAAATTGATTTTAATATTTGGCTCAATAAATTTAAAATCAGAGCGTTAAAGAAAGGAATTTCCGAAGAAACAATTAACAGTAGTTTTAAAAACGCAAAATATTTAGAACAAGTAATCAAGTATGACAGATATCAACCCGAATTTTTTGAAGATACGAAAACTTACATAAATAAAAGAGCAACACGTTCTAGAATGCTCAAGGCAAAAGCATTATTAATAAAAAATCAAAAACTTTTTGATGAAGTTGAAAAAAAATTTAATGTGGAAAAAGAGCTCCTGCTAGCGCTGTGGGGAATAGAGACAAATTTTGGCAAACATGTTGGAAAAATGGATATTATTTCATCTCTTGCTACACTTAGCTTTGATAAGAGAAGAAGTGAATTCTTTTCAAAGGAACTAATAATACTTTTGAATCTAATAGATGAAAAATTGGTTGATGTAGATACTTTATATGGTTCATGGGCTGGAGCATATGGAAATTTTCAGTTTATGCCTTCCACAATTGAAAATTATGCAATTGATTATGATAAAAATGGTAAAATTGAATTAAAAAAATCCCTTCATGACGCTGTTGCATCTGCCGCAAACTATATAAATAAAATTGGTTGGAAATATAAATCATCATGTTTCCATAAAGTTGAATTAACTAAACCAATTTCTGAAAAATATATCAATGTATCCGCTAAAAAAATTAAAAATTATCTGACAATCAAATCGTGGAAAAAAAAAGGTATAGTTGATATTCAACAGATAAATGATAAATATAAAGCTGCATTGATTATACCTGACCTAGCAGTGCCAGAAGGAAATAAGAACTCACCAGCGTTCTTGGTTTTTGGAAATTATGAAAAAATATTAAAATGGAATAGATCCTTAAGATTTGGAGCTACTGTTTGTACCTTAGTAAATATGATAAGAAATGAAATTTAACCTAAGTTATATATATATTTTTGTTTTTTTATTTTCATGTACTCAAGATATGAAAATTATAAAAAAACCTTCAAAAATAGATGAACCAAATTATTCTTCTAAAGTTTTGGAACCAACTTTTTTTTCTAAAGGTTTTGCTTTAATTTACGACAATTCTGTTTATGAGAGTAATATTGTGGACAAAAAATTAAACAATGGTCAAAATTATGTTTTGCATCCTTTTTTAAAAAACAATACTTTGGTCAGCATATCAAATCCTTTTAATTCTAAATCTTTAACAGCAAAAATAAGAAAAACTATTAATTATCCTTCAATTTACAATATTGTTATTACAAAAAAGATGGCGGATAAATTGGAATTAGATATCAACAATCCGTATGTTGAAGTTTTATCAATCAGAAAAAATGATAAGTTCATTGCAAAAAAAGCGTCTATTTTTGATGAAGAAAAAAAAGTTGCAAACAAAGCCCCTGTCACATCAATAAATATAAATGAAATCTACATTTCCAAAAATAAAATTAATGTTAATAAAAAGAAACCTTCGTATATAATAAACATTGCAGAATTTTATTTTTTGGAATCTGCAGAAATAGTTAAAAATAGATTTGAAAAAGAAGTAAATTTGGAAAATATTAAAATTAAGAAGATATCTAAGAACAAATTTAAGGTATATTCAGGACCTCATGCTTCCTTTGCTTCTGTGAAAGATATTTACTTTAGTTTAAATAAATTAGGATTTGAAAATTTAAATATAATAAATACAAATAAATGAAAACTTTTTTAGTAAAAATATTATTTTTTATAATTTTATTTAACAATTCATTATTAAAAGCAGAAATAAATGTAAAAGCCAAAACAGCAATTCTACAAGATTATTTATCTGGCAAAATTCTATATGAAAAAGATTCTGATATTAAAATATATCCAGCTTCAATGACAAAAATCATGACCACAATAGTTGCTTTTGATTTATTAAAAAACGGAGAAATTTCATTAGATGAGAAATTTTTAATATCAAAGAAAGCTTGGAGCCTTTCGAATCCTAAATCTTCTTCCATGTTCATTGTGGTTGATGATGAAGTTTCCGTTGAAAATTTGTTAAGAGGAGTAATTGTTGTTTCAGGCAATGACGCTTGTGTAGCTTTGGCGGAGGGCATTTCTGGATCTGAAGATGCATTTGTAGAATTGATGAATGCTAAAGCCAAAGAAATTGGTATGCAAAGTACAAAATTTGGTAATTCTCATGGTCTCAATACACCTCCGGCAGCTAACTTTTCAACAGTTAGTGATATCTTGATTATGTCCAATTATCTAATTAAACATTATCCCGAATATTATAGTTTTTTTAGTGAAGAAGAATTTTTATGGGATAGAACCGGAGGAGATCCGATAACGCAACCAAATACAAATACATTAGTTAAAAAAAATATTGGAGTAGATGGAATAAAAACTGGATTTTTAACTGTAGAAGGATATTCATTAGCTTCATCGATTTTAAAAAATGGAAGAAGACTAATAGCAGTAGGAAGTGGCTTTCGATCTAAAAGATCTCGCGCTGATGAATCAAAAGAGTTATTAATATATGGTTTAAAAAATTTTGATACAATAGAAATATCAAAGAAAAATGAAAAGTTAATTTCACTTGATACATGGCTGGGAAAGAAAGAAAAAGTTGATATTTATGTCAAAGATGACATTTATATTACAGTACCGAAGAGAAAAAAAAAATCTATCAGCGCTTATATTGAATACAATGGACCTATTCCCGTACCTATAGAAAAAGACGCTAAGTTAGGTGTGCTAAATATTTTTTTAAACGACAAATTATTTTCTCAACATGATGTTTTTTCAATGGAAAAAATTAAAAAAGTAAATATTTTCTCAAGTCTTATCAGGTCATTTAACTTTTTTGTTTGGGGAGATGTATAAAAATTTTTTTTTTATAGTTTTTGAAGGAATAGAAGGCTCTGGCAAATCATCTCATTCACTGTCTTTGATAAAGAAATTAAAATCTCTAAAAATTCCTTGTGTTTATTTACGAGAACCTGGTGGCTCAAAAAATGCAGAACGTATTAGAAGTTTCTTACTGAAAAATGAAAACAAAGGATTTAATTCACTCACTGACACACTATTATATCTTGCAGCAAGAAACGAAAATTTTTTAAAAAAAATAAAACCATTTTATAAAAAAAAGATAATTATTTGTGATCGGTTTATAGATTCAACTTTAGCTTATCAGCACTATGGTTTAGGCGTTAAAAGACGTTTCATTAATTATATTAATAAAGAAATAATGGGAACAATTAAACCTGACTATACATTTTTGATGTTTTTGAATGTTAATAAATTAAAGTCAAGGATATCTAATAGAAAAATAATCAATAGATATGATAAATTTAAAAAATCATTTTACAAAAGAGTTCAAAACGGTTTTTTAAAGATTTGTAATAAAAATAAATCAAAATATATGGTTATTAATTCTTCTAATAAATATGAAATAAATCAGGATATTATTTTTAATCGGGTTAAAAAATTATTAAAATAAATGAAAAAAAAAGAAATTTTTTCTACAGATTTTTTGCCTAATAAGCAAGAAAAGCTATTTTCTTATGAGCAATATTTTAAATTATTTACAAAATTATATAAAAATAATTTATTACCTAATAATATTTTACTTTCTGGACAGCCTGGTTTAGGAAAATCAACTTTCGCATATCATTTTATTAATTCTATTTTAAGCAATAAAGAGGATTATTCTTATGATTTTATGAATTTTACAATTAATCCATTAAATAGATCTTTTCGACTAATTAATGAGCAATATCACCCTAATTTTTATCTAATCGAAAACTTTGTTAATAAACAATCTATAAGCATAAATCAGGTTAAGGATATGATTAATTATCTTAATAAAACAAATTATGAAAAAAATATTAAATTTATTTTAATTGATAATGCGGAATATTTAAATTTACATTCAGTTAATGCATTGCTTAAAATTATTGAAGAACATAACTTAAACACTTTCGTTATTATTATACATAATTCTTCTATAAAATTAGTCGAAACCTTGAAATCTAGATGTATTGAATTTAAGATTTTTTTTTCAAATCAAGAAAGACAGAAAATATTAGAAAATCTATTAACATATAATGATTTAAAAATTAATATAAATTTGCTTGAAAAAATAAAGAGTTTTTACGACTCCCCAGGAATCATTCTAAATCTCGTTAAGCTAATTAACGAAGCAGCTATTGATGTGAGTGATCCAAATTTAATCAATGTAATTTCTAATTTGATGAAGTATAATTTAAGAAATAAAAATAATACTAATCTAAACTTATTGCAAAATACTATCGAACTTTTCTTTTTCCAAGAACTTAAAAAAACTAATAATAAAAGCAAAATATCATTAAATTATTCTAAAGTTTTAGAAAGTTTAAATTCTTTTAAAAAATATAATATTGATATGAATAATACCTTTTATGAGATAAAAGAAAATATTGTTCATGGATAATAAGAATTATTATATTACTACACCAATTTATTACGCGTCCGGCAATCCCCACATGGGTCATGCATATTCAAGCATCATTGCTGATGTGTTTGCAAGATTTAAAAGATTAGATGGATATAATGTTTTTTTTCTAACAGGTACGGATGAACATGGATTAAAAATTCAAAAATCAGCAGAAAAAAACAATAAAAAAACAAAAGATTTTTGCGATAACATTAGCAAAATTTTTAAAAATCTTACGAAAAGTTTGAATCTTTCTAATGATGATTTTATAAGAACGACAGAAGAAAGACATCATAAAGCAGTTCAATTTCTTTGGGAAAAGCTACAATCAAAAGGATATATATATTTGTCTAAATATAAAGGCTGGTATTCTGTATCAGACGAGGCTTACTATAATGAAGATGAAATTGCTGAAAAAGATGGTAAAAAAATTTCAACAGTTTCAGGATCGTTAGTAGATTGGGTTGAAGAAGAATCATTTTTTTTTAAACTATCTTCACTTCAAGACAGGTTACTAGAGTTTTACAATAAAAATCCTGAATTTATTTTACCTATCACAAGAAAAAATGAAGTTGTAAGTTTTGTTAAAAGAGGATTAAAAGATTTATCCGTTAGCAGGAAATCTTTTTCATGGGGTATAAAAGTACCAAATGATAAAAAACATATAATTTATGTATGGTTAGATGCTCTTACAAACTATATAAGCGCATTAAATTATCCTAATCTTGAAGATAAATTATTCAAAAGTTTTTGGCCAGCAACCTTGCACATTATTGGAAAAGATATCTTGAGATTCCATGCAATATATTGGCCGGCTTTCTTGCTGGCAGCAGACATTAAGCCTCCCAACAGGGTTTACGGACATGGTTGGATTTTATCGGACAAAGAAAAAATGTCTAAATCAAAAGGTAATATTCTTGATCCACTTGAGGTGATCAAAATTTATGGACTAGATCAGTTACGATATTATCTTGTAAAAGAAGTTTCGCTTGGCAACGATGGAAATATTAGTGATAAAAATATAGAAAATTGTATAAACAGCGATTTAGCAAACAATTATGGCAATTTTTGTCAAAGAACATTTTCTTTTCTAGAAAAAAACTGCAAAAACACAATTCCAGGAGATATTGATTTTAATGTTGATGATTTAAAAATCTTAAATTCTTTTAATAACAACATTGATAAGATTAGATCTTTAATGGATAACCAACAGCTTAATGAATATGTTAAATTTATTATTGATAAATCATCTAATGCAAACAAATATTTCAATGATGAAGCTCCTTGGAATAAAAAAGAAGATAAAAAACGATTAAATACAATAGTTTATGTTTCTTTGGAAATAATAAGAAAAATTTCAATTTTGTTATTGCCAGTAATACCTTGTTCAGCAAATAAAGTTTTAACATCTTTAAGTTTAAACACAAAAAGTTTAAAACTTAGCAGTATCACCGATCATCTTATTAATAAGCCTGGAACAAAAATAATAAATCAGGGAATACTTTTTCAAAAGATTTAAAATAAAGAATGATCGATTCACATTGTCATCTAGACCATTCGCCACTATATGAAAAATTAGATCAAATTGTAAATAGGGCAGAATCGTCAGGTGTAGAATGTTTGTTGACTATTTCTACTACTTTACGAAGCTTTGAAATGATTAAAAGAATAATTTTAAAATATAAAAATATATATGGAAGTATAGGAATTCATCCTCACGAAACCAAAAATCATATTAATGTAGACAAAAAAAAACTAATTTTACTCAGGAATGAAAATAACAAAATTATTGGCATAGGTGAAACAGGTTTAGATTTTTACTACCAAAATAGCGAAAAATTAATTCAAAAAAAGAAATTTGTTGAACACATCGAGGCAGCTATTGATCTTGATCTTCCTATAATAGTTCATTCTAGAAATGCTGAAATTGATACTTTTAACATTTTAAAAGATTTTTCTTCTAGAAATCCAAAAATTCTTATGCATTGTTTTACTGGATCCTCCGATTTTTTAGAAAAAATGCTTAACTTAGGTGCGTACATTTCTCTAAGTGGAATAATTACTTTTAATAAAAGTAAAGAATTACAGAAAACAGCATCTCTAGTACCTATTGACAGACTTCTTATTGAAACTGATTCTCCTTACCTAGCACCAATGCCAAAGAGAGGATCTGCTAATGAACCTTCATTTATAAAATATACAGCTAATAAATTGGCAGAAATTAAACAAATTTCTTATGAAAATTTAATAGTTTATACATCTAATAACTTTTATAAATTATTTTCATTAAATCAGTGAATACTTTTCTAACATTTTTAGGTTGTGGAAGTTCCATGGGTGTACCAAGAGCGGACGGTTATTGGGGTATTTGTAATAAGAAAAATATAAAAAATAACAGGACAAGATGTTCCGTTCTTATTTCAAGAGGAAATAACAATATTTTAATCGACACCTCACCAGATCTTAGATCTCAATTGTTAAGGAATAAAATAAAAAATATTTCTTCAGTTTTGTATACGCACAAACATGCCGATCAAACTCATGGAATTAATGATTTAAGGGTTTTTTTTCTAAAAAATAAAAAAAAGATAAATATCTATGCTGATAAAACAACCTTATCTTATTTAAAAAATAACTTTTCATATTTTTTTAATGATGGAACTGAATATCCAGCAATTTTAAATGGTAACAAATTAAAAAGCAATTTTTCCTTAGGTTTTAAAAAGGAATTAATTAAATTTAAATCTATCAAAGTGAGACATGGAAAAATAAATAGTACTGGTTATATATTTGGCTCTACAGCATACATTAGCGATTGTAACGAACTTTCAAATTCAAACTTAAATAAACTAAAAAATTTAAAATATTTTATAATTGATTGTTTGAGATACAATCCTCATCCTTCTCATTTTTCACTTAACGAAGTCCTGGATGTATTAAAAGAAATTAAACCTATGAATACTATTTTGACAAATTTACATTCGGATCTAGATTATAATATATTATTGCAAAAATTACCAATCAATGTAAAGCCGGCGTTCGATGGATTAAAAATACAACTATGAAATAAAAAAAAATAAAATTATTACGGAGGTTGCGGTTTTTGTAGATACTAATTTAAATAATTATTGAATTTGAATTGAAGCTTTTTCTATCCAGGAAGGATTAATTAAGACTTCATTTTTTTTTCTTGCTAGCTGTAACTAGAGATAGTAATGAATATCCAATAATAGCTGATAACATTGATCCGGATAAAACACCAATTTTTACTCCATCCATATATTGATTGTTTTCAGCAAAAGCTAAATTTCCAACAAATAAACTCATAGTAAATCCTATACCTGTTAAAATACCAACTCCATAAAATTTAAGCCAATTTGAATTTGAAGGCATTTCTGCAAATTTAAATTTTATAGATAGGTAAGAAAATAGAAATACTCCAATTTGTTTTCCAAAAAATAATCCACACAAAATTCCCAAAGGAACAGGTGCCAACAAGGAGTTCATTGACAGTCCATCAAGTGAAACACCTGCGTTCGCTAAGGCAAACAGAGGCATAATTCCAAAGGCAACATAGGGTGATAGAATATGTTCCAATTTTAATAATAGTGAAAAGTCTTTTTCATGAACACGATGGGGTATAGTGAGAGCTAAGAGAACTCCTGATATTGTTGAATGAATTCCAGATTCATGGGTAAAATCCCAGAGGAAGAGTCCAATTAACAGGTAGGGCAGGAATTTTTTCACTCCAAATTTATTAATAATGAGTAAAGTCAAAAAAGATCCCATCATTAAAATTAAATATACGTATTGAAGTTCAGTAGAATAAAAGAAGGCTATGATTATAATTGCACCCAAGTCATCAATTATTGCTAAAGCCAATAAAAAAACTTTTAAAGAAACTGGAACTCGCTTACCTAATAATGACAATACACCAATTGAAAAAGCAATATCGGTTGCCGATGGTATTGCCCATCCTCTAAGCGTATTACCAGTTTCAAAGTTAATTATTACATAAATAATCGCTGGCACAGCCATACCACCTATAGCACCGATTATTGGCAATGCAGCTTGTTTAGGTCTTGAAAGTTCACCATGAATAAATTCCCTTTTGATTTCCAAAGTGACAACAAAGAAAAAAACACACATCAATACGTCATTGATCCAATGAAGAACACTTAAATCTAAACCAAAATTTTGAGTACCAATTAATATGTGAGTTTTTAATGTACCAAAGTAATATCCGCTTAAAACTGAATTACTTAGAATCAGGGCAATAGTTGCTGCTATAAGCAAAACCAAACCACTTGCAGCTTCTAATTTAAAAAACCATCTAAAAGGAGCAGTTATGTATCTAATCATTTATTAATAACTATTAAAAAGATCTTTTATAATAATATAAATATTGTTTAAGGTTTCAAAAATATAAACTAAGTAATTATCTAAATTAGGAAAGAGAGAAATTAATTGATGTTTGAAAGTATCCAAAAGTAATATTATTGCAGCAACAGAAATAACCGAAACCATCAAAAAACTAAATATTCCCATCCCATTATTTTGTTTTTCCTGATATTGATTAATTGATTGATTAAATTTTTTAACTGTCTTATTTTTTTTAACCTGTTTCCTACCAGCTAATTTGTTTAGTTCTTTTGAAATATTTTTTCTAGCCAATCTTCCGAATTTACCTGATGGTAGAATTTCGGACCACTGACTTCCAAGAAATTTATAATTCTTACCATCCGAAGCCATGAATTCATTTTTTGAAAGGTCTTGACTTGTGTCATCATCCTCTGTTTTTAAATTATCAACTGTAATTGAATGAGAAATTTTGGGAGATTTTTTTTCTACGTCTAAATTGTCAGTTGTAATTGCAGTATGAACAGGCATCTGTAGCCATTGTGTTGAACAATTGCCACATTGAACAGTTCTTCCTCTACTAGGTATATCGCTGTCTTTTACTGCAAATTTTTTTAGACAATTTTTACATTGTAGAATCATTTAGTTTTTTTTATCATCGGAGATATATTTTTCAATTATTATATCAAAATCTTTCTAAAGCTACCGTATCTTTGATTTATTTTGAGGGTATTTGTTAATATTTATTAAATAATAAAGTTGATTGTTCTTTTGTGTGAAGAATAAAACCAAATTTCTCATAAAATCGAATCGACCATGTGGCAATCTGCCAAGTACCCACCAATAAATGAGAATTCTGATTTTTTTTAATAGATATTCAAGCAATGTACTTCTCGTTCCTTAATTCCGATCTATTCTTCGTAACAATTGGTGCTTATAAATACACTCAACATTATCTACCCAATTTTATCTGATTTGATATAATAAATAACATAAAAATAAAGAAAGGAGATATTATTATGGGGATAGCAATCGTATTTTTACTGTTTATGGCTTGGCATTCTGGTCAATAAACTAAGCGGCATTGCAGCATTTCAGTTTGCCGAGAATGTGCCAAAAACATTTGGCCATTGAAATAAGGAGTCACATTCTTGGATCATCAAAACGTGAAAAAGACATTCTGTTACAATCGGAGTTTAGCGCAGCCTGATAGAGGATCTGGTTTGGCATTCAAATATCTTTCAATTGATAAAAAGACCCGTATAACTTATAAAACTAAGCAATCGGGGCGTAGCGCAGCCTGGTAGCGCATCTGGTTTGGGACCAGAGGGTCGCAGGTTCAAATCCTGCCGCCCCGACCATTAAATTTATGAAAAAAGCTAAAATATATATTCC
>Ga0208640_1000651_pt1 | contig 14728 bp, 16 predicted proteins | sample ETNtaG_23_FD_185774 | JGI IMG/M metagenome (GOLD analysis project Ga0208640, IMG submission 185774) | Marine microbial and viral communities from oxygen minimum zone, Eastern Pacific Ocean - ETNP201310SV72 (SPAdes) (version 2) | ecosystem: Environmental > Aquatic > Marine > Oceanic ... | reverse complement strand
TAATGTAGTGTCTGTTTAGGTTAAAGGCAATAGTGAATGGGAAGAATTATGTCAAAAGAACGAGAAACTGTTTACTGGGAGGAGACGATATACAGCAACTAACTCTCCTTGGAGGCGTATACCAGCGGGATTTTACCTGATAAGAATTAGAATAAGTTTTATAGGATTGAGAACTGAGTACTAAAAATTAAAGGAGATCCCAAGATTGTAAAGGATAAGGTCTGTCCTGGAAAAATCAGGATTAAGTGTAGTTGTGACGGGTCCGTCATCGGGATCTGATATAACAATAGCACCTTCCTTGTCGGCGTCCAGATATTCTGCCTCTCCCCCGAACCGGTGTTGTATGTCGAAGAATAATCCAATAACTGTTTCTTCATTGTCAGAGGAAATACTTGTCATCCACCGTATTCCAGCACCATAACCGTAGCTGAAAGCCCAATCGAATAGATTTGTGGAACTGGCAATTTCATTATCCTCTTCATCACCATAATAATCCTCGTCCCTAATCGATGTTGACGTGGAGAGCATGTTTAATCCCACAATCCCTTTCAGATAGGGAACCCAGACTTTTGTAGGAGGATGAAGTTCCAAGAAAAGATCTGTCATGAGGATGTCACTGGATGTTTCTTCCTCCAATGTAATTAGATCAGAATAATAGCTGTAGGGGACTTCACGTTCAGTCTTACCGTAGAGCAGGAATCCGAGGTTCCCGCCAATATTGGAATATTTTGTGATTGATTTTTTATAAGTGAAGTTGATTCCCCAACCATTGCCAGTGATGTTCTCTCTGAATTCTCCCTGAGGTACTCCCATGAGAAGAATGATTTCTACCTCACCAGTGGGATTTTTCATATCTGTTTGAGAAGTGAGGGTTTGAAACGGAATGAAAGCAAGTGCAAGGATTATAACCCTAATGTTTCGAGCACTGATTAGATAGGAAGTCTTGTTTATCATAGTTTCTCCTTCTCTGTTGTCTCTTTAACTGCTCAATTTGATACAGAGTTCCACCCATAATAGTTTTCTTCTGTATCTCTAATAATATACTTTAGTACTATTTTCTGTCCTGTATAGTAGTGTTTATTTTACATTGATTAGATTCTTATTCGATGAGAACCCAAATGTTTGATACACAATTGCCAGTCAAAATTTTCATCACCCAAGGACCTTATCGCTGGTTCAAGAACCCCATGTATGGGATTGGTAACCTACATGCTTATGCTTTTTAAATAATGTAAGAATCGCTTTCATGAATTTCTGTGGCTGCCCGAAGTCCAGAAACAAGTGCTCCCTGCATCCAGCCATGATAATCTGATGCGTGTTCGCCGGCGAAATGGATTCGACCTTCAGCCGCACCAATGTGTGCACCTAGCGCTGCCTCCTGTTCAGGCGATGGCCAAGCCACTGCACCGCCTGACCACTCCTCCAGAGCCCACGAATGTGAGGTGCCATCCTCAAAGTGATCCTGTATTCCAGGAAAAACAGTTTCCCATCGACTGAGTACATGTTCAATACGGTCTTCCTCGCTGAGCAGGTCTATTTCGTCTGCACGATTAAATTTCAAATATGACAAAAGCACACCTCTGGTTCCCTGCCGGTCCCAGGTTGGATGCCATATTTCCTCCGGCCAGTCGGTATTGCCCCAGCCGTTAAGTCCTTCGCTTTCCCAGAAGCGGTTTACTAACTGCATAAAAACCCTTGTGATGTTGAAATAATAATACCCTCCGCTGCTGGCATCTAGTTTTTCAGGAGAAAGCTGCGGGCTGAATTGAATACGGTTTAATACCGTTAATGGAACAGTGCAGAGAACCCTGTCTGCGGTAAACTCGGTTCCATCGGAAACGCGCACAACGACTCCATCGGAATTTTGCTCAATAGATTCAACGGGTGTCCCAAGATGAATTTGTTCGGCAAGGTAATCGGCGAAAGCATGAGGTAATATGTCAGTACCGCCTCGTATTTTTACAAATTCCTGACGGTTAACATGGTATCCTTCCCAGGGTGGATCATTGATATAATCACTTGCAGGAATCAGAGTTCGCTCATCACCTGACAAGTTAACATAATAACTCGAATCGGGATAAAAGGGATCAAGCTTTAACCCGAAATGATCCGCATAGCCAAGTGTCATATCGTGGTCTGGAGGAATTCGGGCCGCCCCGGCATCGGCATAATGTCCATCGGAGAACGGCGCGCGCAGAGTAAAGACCCGTCCTCCCACGCGATCTCTCGCTTCCAGAATTGTCACATCATGTCCGGCTCGGGTCAACTCGTACCCGGCAACCAAACCAGCCATTCCCGCTCCAACAATGACGACATTCTTAGGGGGCTGATTTCCCAACAACATGCCCGGTGATTCATTTTCTAAATCTTGATCTTCGTCTTCACACGATACCAGCACCAAACCAGCAGAAATCAGCATACTTTGGCGGAGAAATTCTCGGCGCGTTATATCAGTCATATATGAAGAGAACCAAATTGGTCTCTGTGAAATTTCTTGTGAAGTACTGTTTCATTGTGTTACCTCTTTCAGTTACGATTTAAGTGATATCCGTTATTTGACGGATACCGCCTAACTGTGACATAATTTGACTAATGGAAGGTAACTAAGGATTGCTATTGTTACAACAATGAAGCCCCGTCGAGAAAAGAGCTTTCATAACGGGGCTTCTGTTGTGTCGGAGCGGGGAGATTCGAACTCCCGACCCCCTGCTCCCAAAGCAGGTGCGCTAACCGGGCTGCGCTACGCTCCGAAGAATTGAAGGAGTAACTGAAACCTGTAAATTTAAGGTAAATCTTCCTCCATCGCTCCATAATTCCATTATTACATACGTATTAATTGTTGGCAAACTTGATACCACAGCCCAGTGCCTTGGTAGAAGTGGTCTTTATCTCCACACCAGCAATCATGGCTTCAAAGGCGTCAATCAGGTACGGTTTTTTCACCTTTTCTGCTTTTTTTGCATTATCATCAATGGCGCCGCGATAGACCAGTTTACCCTCGTTGTTGAAAAGGTAGATGTGCGGGGTCCTTGTGGCGCCGAAAGCTGAAGCAAGTTTTGACTCTTCATCCATGGTGTAGTAGAAGTCGTACTTCGCTTTATTGGCACGTTTCTTCATGTCGTCCAGACTGTCACCTCTGTTGCGAGTGTTTTCATTGGAATTGATGGCAATGGTGCCCACACCCTCTATTTGGAACTTCTGTGAGATCGTGATGTAACGGTCTTCCCATCTGTCTACCCAGGGACAAGTATTACAGGAGAAAATCACCAGCAGACCATTCTTTCCTCTGGCGTCATTCAGGCTCACAGTTTTACCGCTTACGTCTGGCATTTTCATGTTGGCCATCGGTATATCCGATCCAATTTCAAGTTCGCCAGCGGATACGACAGCAGTTAACATAAGCGGAAGTATCCATAATAAAGACTTTTTCATCTTTAGTTTCCTTCACTTATTGCTTTTTCAATGGCATCAAAAAATCTCTTTTCAGGTTGTTTTGCTTCCCAGAAATCTACAACATTTCCGGTATTCTTATCATATACAATGGTAAAGGGAAGTGCCCCGGACCACTCCCTAGAAATAGAGTTGATAAACTCGTTGTCATCCTGATTCTTGATTAAAGAGAGACCTGTTACCCCCTGTTTTTGGAGGAATTCGATTACCCTTTGCTTAGCATCGAGCCAATCGGTGGAGACGAATAGGATGATGGCGTCATCAGCAAATTGCTCGGCAAGATGAACGATCATAGGAAACTCTTCCACGCACGGCTTGCACCAGGTAGACCAGTAATTGACAAGCACAGCCTTCTCACCTTTATATTCAGCCACGGCGGAGAGGATATCACTAGCTGATGCCTCTTTCAGGTTTACGTCTGCTTGTGAAGGGTGGACCATCATGAGGAGTAAAAAGAGGATAGTGTTCCATCTCAACATATTAAAATGATGAAACAGGCTTTGGGCAAAGCGCTTTTTGAGCCCTTCCTGGCCAATTCGCCATACAGTGGCCAAAGTCATTCCGTTACTGTGCAAATAACAAGTTAATCACCTGCTTCTTCCGAAACTGGTTCTTCCAGTGGAGGCAGGTCGCCGGGATCGAGTATTCCCTTGGCGATGAGCATCCATTCACTCTGCTGAGGTTTTCTACCCAGTTCCATCCGATAGAGTTCACCGGTTGCCGTATCGAGCATGTAATGCCAATGAGTCCGCTCAATGGAAAATGACTGCAGCTGGTAGCGTCCCGTATGTACATTAGTTTCGATCTTCTCGCGGATAAGACTTTCCAACCGGTTCATGTATTCGCGGATGTCATCCTCACCCTGCGGCGGGGCTGAAAATGTTGTACCAACCATCAACAGCCACACAAATGCGACCGTTAGTATTCCGAATGCAGATTTTCTCATGCTGAACCTCCTTTGTGTCAATGGTTTTAAATCTATGGGAATCTACAAAATAGAGACGTGGCTGTCACTCGGGAATTTATCAACTGCCCAACGTACGGGATCGCTCGTATTGTGCCATGCGATCTACGAAATCGTCTTCGCTCTCAGATTGCAGCAAGGTACTGATCGCAATGTTATCCTTTAGGGTAATGGTTGGTTGATGACCGTAATTATGTCCAGGGTAGATGACAGTATCACCCGGCAGAGGCAGAAGTTTTTCGTAAACACTCCGGTAGAGTTGGCGACTGTCGCCTTGCGGACTGATTGTCCGACCCGTCCGTCCTACAAATAGAGTATCGCCGGAGAAAAGGCACTCCTCAGTCTGAAAGCAGACTGAATCCGGATAGTGTCCCGGCGTGTGAATCACGTTTATCTTCTGCTGTCCTACCGATAAGGTATCGCCATCACTCAGCGAGAGTGATTCAGGGAAGGATCCGCCGCCGAAGTGAGCGATCTGGATATCTTCCAAAGAGGAGCAGTATTCACGAGCATAAGCTGTATGATCCCCATGGGTGTGAGTAATGAGCAGATAGTTGACATTGAGCTGCTCTGATTCGATGATGGGCTCAATCTCTGTGAAGGGAACGGCGGCATCGATGATGGCAGCATCTTGAGTATCGTCACCTGCTAATAGGTAACTGAAATTGTTATCGTAGCCACCTTCGTATGTCCAAATACGCATCTTTGCCACCTAAGGAAATGTACAATGAATATTTAGCGTAAAAGCAGTAATTTCATGGGTGCGATAACCATTACCCAATAAGTGTAAATTATCAACTATGACTAAATCGATTGGACAGAAATTATTGAGGACTTCCGGCATCTATCTTGCCTTGGCAGGAGGAGCTATTATTGCACTCTACATTCTGTACTGGATACTTGATAGTATCCTCAATATAAGTACAATTGTCAAGATCGGTGTGATTCTGCTGGTGGTAGGTGGGATATTACTGGTTCTCAGTATCATCCGCGAGCGGACGGAAGATGCTAAAAAAGAGACCTTCAGGGGGACAAGACAATGATACTGACGACAACGGCGACCATTGCTGGCTACCGGCTTGTTGAGACCAAAGGGATGGTACGGGGGAGTACCATCCGCGCTAAGCATGTAGGTAAAGACATCATAGCAGGTCTCCGGACTCTGGTTGGAGGTGAAATCAAGGAGTACACTAAGATGATGGCCGAGTCCAGAGAGGAGGCTACGCAGAGAATGATATCTGCAGCGGAAGAGTTGGGTGCCAACGCTGTCATCGAAATCCGCTTTTCTACTGCAATGATAATGTCAAACTCTTCGGAAATCCTTGCTTACGGTACAGCGGTGGTGATAGAAAAGGAGTAAAATCGTTTTAAATTACGTTACCTCTTCGCTGCACTGCGACTAATTTGTAAATTCACCTATAGATTTGATGCCCCGGTAGCTCAGCTGGATAGAGCATCGGCCTTCTAAGCCGAGGGTCACAGGTTCGAGTCCTGTCCGGGGTGCTAATGAAAGTAACGGAGAAAAAAATGAAAAAGACACTAATGTTTTTAATTCTATCTGTGGGATTTTGTCATGCCCAGGTTGGGGACCTAATCTGGGAGGAAAATTTTGATAATCTGGACAATTGGATGAAGATTACTGGAAATGGATCATGGGGCTGGGGAAATGGTGAACTGGAATTCTACAAGGAAGAAAATGTTGAGATAGCTGAAATCCCTGGTGAACAGGGGAATAATGCTCTGCATATTACGGCACTGGAAGAATCAGGACCTGATATCGTTGACCAATGGGGAAATCCGTTAAACTATACATCGGGAAAGGTGACCACAAAAGCAAAAGTCTCGGTTCAATATGGTCTCATTGAAACCAGAGTAAGAGTGCCAGACCTTGATCTTGGAGGGTGGCCTGCAGTATGGCTGCTAGGAACATCAAATCTCGACTGGCCCCGTAGTGGTGAACTCGATATGATGGAAATGGGGTCTCGCCAAGAATTCAGGGATTTACACGATGAGCACAACGGCGGTAATGGCGCCAACAATTCAACCGTTAACCAAGTGGTTGGGGCGAATGCTATATTTTATGCAGATGAAGCCGTAACCCCGGATAACCCAACAGGTGCCGCAAGTATTTCATGGGACCCGGATGATGATTACTGCAGACCTTACTATAATTATGATAATCTAAACGACAGGTTTCTCACGTATCGCATATATTGGGATCCAGACAGTATCCGGTTTACTGTTATTGATGATAGTGTTGAGTACGATCTTTACACAGAACCATTTCCGATTGATAGTGTTTCTGCTGAATTTCAGGAACCCTTTTATCTTATAGCCAATCTGGCCATAGGCGGATTGTTTACAGATGCAGATTATCTTGGTGGAAACGGATTGCCGATTTCTATGCCTTTTCCTGCTCATATGTATGTTGACTACATTAAAGTGATGGAATGGAACGGTCATGGGGAAGTTCATATTGGGCCGCCCACTTTTCAGGAAGGGACCTTTGGTCTCTTTACGGACACAACTCCGATTGACAACGGCTTGGTAGTCGGAGAGGATGCGGAAATCTACGTTTGGGAAGGTACGTTAAGCGAAGGCACTATTCCACCCTATGAAGGTGAAAACGGCATATCATGGCAAACCACCGGATTAGGTTGGTTTGGCGCAGGTATCATGTCCATGCAGCCAGTTAACCTATTCAATTTTGGAGAAGGATATTTAAAATTTATGATCAAAATCCCGGCAAATATTTCCTTCCAGATTGGTATTATCGATACCTGGGGGAATCAGTCCTATGTTGAATTTCCGGCTAACCAGACAACCTATGGACTTGTCAGAGATGGCAATTGGGGACAGGCATCAATACCCGTGGAAGATATCAGGGGCGAATGGATCGATCTGCGAATGTTGAGTTATGAGTTTGTCATACTGGAAGTCAATGGCGCGTCATGTGAATTTGGGCTGGATGATATTTATTGGGATGATGGTGTAACCAACAATATTATTGAAGATGAATTTAGTGGGGCCCCAATTAAATATAGTTTGAATAACAACTATCCCAACCCTTTCAATCCATTGACAACCATCCACTATGATTTGCCGGAAGATGGGTTCGTAAACGTCACCATCTACGACATGATGGGCAGAACAATCAAAATTATGGTAAACAAAGAGCAGAACGCTGGCGTCAAATCAGTGCAATGGGATGCTACCGATAGTTCCGGTAAGCCAGTGAGTGCTGGTCTCTACCTGTACACAATACAGGCAGGGGAGTTCAGGCAGACTAAGAAGATGGTGCTGTTAAAATAACCCCCACCCAAAGGATTTAAGCAAGAGCTCCGCCCCAAAGCGGGGTTTTTTGTTTATATCAGTTGTGATTCAGTAAGTTGATTCTGTAGGTCCTATCCTTTATTGTCTTTCACCGCCATAGACGCTACATTCTCATCGTAGAAAGTTACACTTCTACGGTCAATGGACATTCAATCACGAGAATAGACAATTCTATAGAAAGGGTCGGTTTCTCAAGTCAAAAAAGGGTAAAATTTATGGGTGGTTTAGATTCATCTATCTTGAAAAACAAATGTCAGTTGTATGGTTTAGTCACCTTGCGTGTGCTCATCGGCTGGCACTTTTTATATGAAGGTATTTCCAAACTGATCAATCCTTATTGGTCTTCGGCTGCTTATCTTCTGGATTCAAAATGGCTTTTCTCAGGATGGGCGGAGACCATTGTATCAAACCCGACTTTATTAACTATTTCAGATTATGTGAATATGTGGGGGCTGACACTGGTGGGTGCTTCATTATTGTTAGGGTTATTTAGTCGATATACAGCATTGATCGGAATGGGATTTGTTATTCTATACTATTTATTTGCGCCTCCCTTTCTGGGTTTGGAATATTCTAAACCGGGAGAAGGGAGTTATATAATCGTGAATAAAAATCTGATTGAAGCGTGTGCACTGTGGGTAATTTATTCAATCCCCACAAGTCATGTTATCGGTTTGGATCGATTTTTATCCAATCCAAAGTCAAATTAATGGAGAGTTTTCATGAGTGAAAATACAAAAAAAGAAAACGGAAAAAGTATGAATCGCCGCGACATACTAAAAGGTCTGGCGACAGTACCGGTGCTTGGTCTGTTCCTGGTTAATCTCTGGCGCAAGATAAGCAGGGACAAATTGATAAAATCAAATCTTTTATCTGATCTTATTCAAGAGAAATCAGCTCCAACCGTGATCCGCGATCTGACTAATAGCCGCCATCTAAATCTGGGGATAATCGGATATGGCGGCCGAGGGTCGCATCTGATTCGCGGTGCCGGTTTTGCCACCAAAGAGTGGACCGATACTGTATCAGAAAATGCCCGTAAGAACAAACTAGATAAACAGTTTGAAACATTCATGACACAAGAAGATCTGAATGTTTCACTGGTGGGGGTCTGCGATCTATTTGACGTCCGGGCCGAGCAATGCATTGATGCATCGAAAAATGATGTTCGACCGGGTGGAAAACCAAAGGAAACGGCGAAGCGATACAAGCGTTATACGGATCTATTGGCCAATAAAGATATTGATGCTGTGATTGTTGCCACGCCGGACCATTGGCATTCTCGTATTACTATCGATGCCGCCAAAGAAGGGAAGAACGTTTACTGCGAAAAAGGGCTCACCCGTACATTTGATGAAGCGATTGAAGTTTACGATGTTGTAAAGAAAACTGGAATCACCTTCCAGCTCGGGCACCAGAATCGGCAGGTAGAAGCCAATGAAAAGGCAAAACAAATCATTGAACAGGGCTTGTTAGGCAAAATAAATCTAGTTGAGTTAGCTACAAACCGTAATTCTCCCTGGGGCGCCTGGGTTTGGGGTATTCATCCGGAAGGCAATGCTCAAACGATTGATTGGGATACGTTCCAGGAGCCGGTAGATGTAAAAAATAGAATTCCCTTTGGTGAAGAAGCATTGAAACGATTTTTCCGTTGGCGCTGCTGGTTCGATTATGGTACCGGTCTTTCGGGTGATCTCTTATCTCATGATTTTGATGCCATAAATCAAATTATGGACCTGGGTATTCCAAAATATGCATCCTCATCAGGAGGAATTTATTATTACAAAGATGGACGAGACGTCCCGGATGTCTGGAATGCAACGTTTGAATATCCAGATAAAGATCTGACGATTCTTTATAGCGCAACACTTTCGAGTAATGATCCTCGTGGCAATAGAATAATGGGCCACGACGCCACCATGCAGATGGGTGGTCAAAGTGGTGGCGGATCAGTTCACGGTTTTATTGTCACGGCAGATTCTGAGTCTACTCAATACAAGGACCGTATTCAAGATGGGATTATTAATACAAAATATCCTATATATACCTATTCACCTGGCTCAAAGCAAATCGATGGTGTCACATCTGCTACTTCTAAATACTTTGCGAATAAAGGTCTTCTTTATACATACCGTGAAGGTAAGCGAGTTGACCCTACCCATCTTCATGTTAAGGATTTGCTCGATTCAATCCGTAGCGGTGGTCAGCCAAAATGTAATATCGAAGTAGCACTCCATGAAGCGGTTGCCTGTCACATGGCTACCGAATCTTATCTGCAGGGAAAGCAAATGGAGTGGGATGAGGATACACATACAATTAAGCCTGTAGATAAGTCCAAAGCGTAATCTTATGTCAAATAAATCTCAGTTTGGAATAATGATGTTTCTCCAATATGCTATTTGGGGCTCTTGGACGACAGCATTGGCAGTGCATCTGGGTAAACTTGGGTTTACAGGAAGTGAAATAGCTGCCATTTATGGATGTATGTGGCTGGGATGCATTATTGCTCCTTTTATTGGTGGACAAATTGCAGATCGTATTTTCCCGACACAAATATTCTTGGGTATAGCACATATTGTCGGTTCTATTTTCTTATACTTAACTGCAATCCAAAATGAATTTAGTTCGATGTGGACATGGATGTTCATCTACTGTCTCTTATATGCGCCAACCCTTGCCTTAACTAATTCGATCTGTTTTAGAAATCTTAGAAAGGCAGAAGAAGAATTTGGTAAAATCCGAATGTGGGGTACTGTCGGTTGGATTGCTGTTGGCTGGATGGTAACATTTATGCGCAGCACCTGGCAAACTCAAAATTGGGAAGGTGGAAGTGATCTCCTCGTATTTGCAGGAGTTACATCATTGATCATGGGCCTGTTTTGTTTTACGCTTCCTAATACACCTCCAATTGCAAGCAAAAAGAAACCATTGGCTTTTCTAGAGGCTTTATCACTCCTGAAAGATCGAAATTTTTTAATTTTCATGCTCGCCTCATTTGTCGTTACAACAGAATTGCAGTTCTATTACATCCCCACTAGCCCATTTCTTGAGGATATGGGAGCTAAGACAGAATGGCTAACAGGAATAAAAACCGTCGCCCAAATTGCTGAAGTATTCGTTCTCTTGTTCTTACTTCATGTATCGATTAAAAAATTTGGTGTAAGAATAACCATGGTTATCGGAATCATGGCTTGGCCCATAAGATATTTTCTATTTATGGTACCCAACCTTCCTGTGATAATTTCATCCCTGACCCTCCACGGATTTGGTTACGCCTTTTTCTTCGTAACCTCTCAGATCTATGTGAATATGAAAGCGAAGGATGATATGCGTGCATCAGCCCAGGCCATGCTCACCTTTTTTACATTAGGCGTTGGTAATTACTTGGGCACACTTTTTACTGGATGGATTTGGGAAATATATACTAGCTATAAAGTTGATGATTTAGGGCAGTTAATTTTAGATGAAAAAAATCACAAAATTCCAATTTATGATTGGTCTAGTTTCTTTTTAATTCCTGGTCTATTATGTACCGTTATGGCTATTATTTTCCTTCTTTTCTTCAAAGATGATACAAAGGCATCTGAAGCTGAATTAAAAACGATATAGAGGAAAAATGTCACAAAAAAGGTTAGGGATTGGATTTATTGGCGGCGGATTTATCACCCGCTTTCATATTAAGTCACTCATTGCTGTACGGGATGTGGATGTTATTGGCGTCATGTCACGGACAAAAGCTTCTGCTGAGGAATCAGCAGCGCTGGCACGTACAGTTGGCGTCGGCACCCATGCTAAGGCATATGATACAATCACCCAAATGGTCGCTGATCCCAATATTGATGCACTTTGGGTCTGTTCTCCCAACTTTGCACGAGTTGAGACATTTGAAGAAATCGCCAACGCTATTTCTACCGGCAAGGGTGAACTAATCGGTGTTACTTGTGAAAAACCTCTGGGCCGCAATGTTGCTGAAGCTGAAAAAATATTGGAGTTAACCCGGAGTGTCGGACTCCTGGACGGGTATTTGGAAAATCAGGTTTTCTCCCCTTCCATTACAAAAGGAAAAGAGATTATCTGGGCCCGAGGAGCCGCAGTGACAGGCAGGCCTTATTTGGCTCGCGCAGCAGAAGAACATAGTGGTCCCCACATGCCATGGTTCTGGGAAGGATCCCTTCAGGGCGGAGGTGTGCTCAATGACATGATGTGTCACTCCGTAGAAGAAGCACGGTTTATGCTCACAGAACCTGGCCAACCCCGGGATTCATTGACACCCATTAGCGTCAATGCCCACACCGATTGCCTGAAATGGCAGCGACCGGAATATGCAAAGATCCTATCCGACAACAGTGGCGGGAAAACTGATTATCTAACACGGCCTTCAGAAGATTTTGCCCGATCACTCATTGAATATCTAGATGAGGACAGCAATAAACTCATCGTTGAAACAACCACGTCGTGGTGTTTTGTAGGGGAAGGTCTCCGCTTGAGCATGGAACTTCTTGGACCGGAATATTCCATGTTTATCAATACACTTGATCCAGACCTCAAACTGTTTTTCAGTCGTAAAGTACTCGGCTCAGAAGGTGAAGATTTGGTAGAAAAACAAAATGCGGAATCAGGTGGTATGCCTGTTGTCAGCAATGAGATGGAAGTGTACGGCTATACTGCAGAAAACCGCCACATGGTTGAATCCTTTTTAGAGGGAAAACGTCCTGAAGAAAACTTTGATGATGGCCTGGATGTTACACGGTTGCTTATGGCAGCTTATATGAGTGCTGAACAGGGTAAAACTATCCAGTTGCCCAATCCTGACATTGATAAATTTATCCCTGCTGTTTCCCGCGGTGAATGGAACCCAAAGAGCTAATAAAATTAAAAAAATCAGTTTTCTTATATTTTTTTTCATGATTGCTAATTGTTCTTCACAATCCAATGATTGGACCAATCTTTTTGATGGTGAACAAGTGATAGGATTGCGCGGTTATAAAATGGACAGTTTCCCCTGGGAAGCCTGGACGATTGAAGATGGAAGTTTAAAAACTATTCCCGGTGGTAAGGGCGTGGATATCATCTCAACGGAGGTCTATAAAGATTTTGAACTGGAGCTTGAATGGAAAGTACAATCTGGAGGCAATAGTGGAATATTTTATTTTGCAACTGAAGAACCCTATAGTATCTGGCAATCGGCTCCAGAGATGCAGGTCTTGGATAATATTGGACATAGTGATGGAAGAAGGCCCGAGACTTCCGCCGGGGCTCTTTATGATCTTATTGCCTCTTCAGAAGATGTTGTTAAACCCCTTGGTGAATATAACCAGGTTAAAATTAAATCTTTAAATAACCAGATTGAACATTGGTTAAACGGGGTAAAGATACTTGAATATGAATATGGCAGTGAGGCTCTGAAAAAACTCATTGGTAAAAGCAAATTCAGAGATATGCCTTATTTTGCAAAAGCATGGTCTGGCCGCATTGGATTGCAGGGTGATCATGGTGAAGTGTGGTACCGAAATATTCGCATCCGCAGGCTTTAATATGAAGCGCAGGGATTTTCTTAAATTCAGTGCTTCCATAACCGGGGGATTGGCCGTAACAGGACTCCGCGGATCTTTGCTCTCGAATATAAAAAAGCCTGTGACTTTTAAAATATCTCTGGCAGAGTGGTCTCTGCACCGCGCGTTGAAAAGCAAAGAAATTGACCATTTAGATTTCTACTCTATCGCGAAAAATGAATTTGACATTTCAGCCGTTGAATATGTAAACACCTTCTTTTTTGAAAAAGCCAAAGATATCGCCTATCTCAAGGAAATGAAAATGCGGGCGGACGATCTTGGAATAGAAAGTTTATTGATCATGTGTGATAATGAAGGTAGTCTGGGTGACCCTGACCCAGCTGCCCGCACAAAAGCCGTGGAAAACCATTATAAATGGGCAGAAGCAGCAAAATTTTTGGGATGTCATTCAATACGAGTCAATGCCTATCTTACAGAATCATTACACGGAACGTTGCCCGCAGACTATAGCAAAACAGGTTCGTATGAAAATCAGATCAATTTAGTGGCCGATGGACTGCGCCGTTTAACCGAATATGGGGATACCCTCGGGATTAATACGATTGTAGAAAATCATGGCGGACTTTCTTCTAATGGAAAATGGCTAGCTGCAGTCATGGAAAAAGTAGATCATCCTCGTGTTGGCACACTACCTGATTTTGGTAATTTTCGGCTTGAAGGTGACGAATGGTACGACCGGTATCAGGGAGTCCGGGAGCTCATGCCCTACGCCAAAGCTGTAAGCGCGAAGAGTCATGAATTTGATTCCGATGGGAATGAAATTAATACAGATTATTATAAAATGATTAAAATCGTCTTAGATGCCGGTTATAATAGCTATGTTGGAATTGAATATGAAGGAACTGCTCATAGCGAGATGGAGGGCATCCGCCTGACACTTGAATTACTGAAAAAAGTGAGAGCATCTATTGGCTGATTATTACCAGTAATGAGTTGTTCCAGGAATGATTGCTTATGACAGTTTTGGATAGACTATCTTTCAAGTCCATTCAATTAAAAGCCCGTTTTTTCTTGGGCTTTTTGTTCTTATGGATGGGATGCAGTTTACCTTTGAAATTATATACTTTTTCTGGGCAAACCATGGGTACGACGTATTCTGTAAAAATCGTTACTGATAATTCAGTGATAGATCGTGGGAAGATTCAAAAAGGTATTGATTCTGTTTTAACATTGGTGAATCAGCATTTATCAATCTGGGACCCAAATAGTGAGATCTCACAATTCAATCAAAATAGGCAAAAAGCATTGATAGAAGTTTCACCGCATCTGAGAAAAGTTATTTCCAAAAGTTTGGAAATTTCTAAAGCGACGAAGGGTGCTTTTGATATCACTGTATTTGACCTCATGAGTTTATGGGGTTTTGGTCCTAATCCGAAAGAGGGATTACCCACCGATGCTCAAATTGAAG
>Ga0208640_1000649_pt1 | contig 14739 bp, 13 predicted proteins | sample ETNtaG_23_FD_185774 | JGI IMG/M metagenome (GOLD analysis project Ga0208640, IMG submission 185774) | Marine microbial and viral communities from oxygen minimum zone, Eastern Pacific Ocean - ETNP201310SV72 (SPAdes) (version 2) | ecosystem: Environmental > Aquatic > Marine > Oceanic ... | reverse complement strand
AAAAAATGGAGTAATGAAACATGGCAGCAGTGTGAAACACTTGGAATATTTTTTGATGGACTAACCCAATATCAGGAATACAAAGAATTATTTAAATAAAAAATTATAAAAGATTTTTAATTATTTATTGTTTCATTTTGTAAGATTTGCTCCAAAAAAAGTCTCAACTGATGATTTTTAAATTATTTCGTTAAATTATATTGTAAAATTATCCTCAGTATATGAGTTTCTCAGAATGATCCCAGTAAGATCTGCCTTAGTCAGATTTGTTCCAGTAAGATTAGCTCCAGTAAGATTTGCATCTTTCAGTTTTGCCTCATTCAGATCTGCACCGGTCAGATTTGAGTCAACCAGTTTTGCCCCAGTAAGATTTGCTCCAGAAAGATTTGATCCAGTTAGATCAACTTTGCTTAAATTTGTTCCAGAAAGATTTGCACCACTAAGATTCACCTTACTTAAATTAGCACCTGTAAAATTTGTATCAGAAAGATTTGCCTCACTCAGATTTGCCTCACTCAGATTTGTCTTTAACAGTTTGTCCACTAGGAATTTTGGTGTATTAAAATTATCCTCTAGAAGTTTTGGTGCAGTCAAATTTTCTTCGATAGATGTTTCGTTGTCATCCTTTACATTATCACGATTTTTCATGAATACGCCAATTCTTCCCGATCCAATTAAAATCATTATTAATCCCGTAATACCCGATTCAACTGGTAGATATTCTTCTCTAACTGTACTGATTGAAGATTCCATCAAATTATTGAAGTAAATGAAATGGAATGAAGACGGGACAAGCCACATTAGCTCTACGTAACAATACCAACCGATTAGAGCTAGACCGAATAGTATAAGTAAAATTCGAACAATTCTCACTGTACTTTCCTAGTATCCTATGTAGTTGACTCCAAAGAGACAGTTTGATTTTATTTAGAGTATAATAATGGGATTATTTACCTGATATTTTCTTTTATCAATAGTCACAACATCCTGGTAGACAAATTGACGGACAACAGTATTAGTTTCTATACATACTAAATATTTACTCTTCATCCCCACTACTTTTAGACCTATCAATTGAGGGGGAAATTTCCCTTAGCCCGCTTTCAAACTTAAACAATAAAATAACAAAAATTATAACTACTACAGAGCCTAGTAGGTACAAACTCCACATAATCTGTCCCATGGCTTTTTGGTTATTTCTCCTTGCTTCACCCTCTGACATACTGGCTTCCGAATTTCTGTCACTAACAGCTTTATCAAACCTACTCACGAACGTACTCAGAGTTTGCTCAACCTCAGATGTCACTATGGATGCCTGTTCATCTGTGAGCTCAAATTTAAAAGAATAATAATATTCACCCAGGTCATTAGAGTACTCTACCAACTGTTCCATGAACTCATCTGAGCGGTCTTCTCCGTAGTACTTTCTTATTGTTTTTTTATAGTCTTTTACTATTTCAATAAATTCACCTTTAATTTTTTCAAACTTTTTAGGGTCAGGAAATGCCCTTTTATAATTTTTTACTACTATTAAAACATCTGGATCATCTTTAATTTCTTTGACCGGCGCTGGAGTATCAGTGGTTATATTTGTATCAGTCTTTTTTTCAGTTTTATTTGTTGCTTCATTTTTGAGTCTTTTCTGCTTTTCTATTATATTTTCGACCGGATCATTCCATTTTATCTTAGGCCATATATTATCTTCAGGTGAAATATCCGGACCATCAAAAAAATTGATGGCCGCTATGATCATAATAATTCCGGATAGGATTATGGCAAGAACTGAAACTACTAAAATAGACCGCCTAACAAAATTTAAAAGATGGTTTTCAGTTTCATCAAGAAATTTTAGTAGTTTCCCCATGATATTTTCTAATGTTTTTTAGTTAAAAAGCAGTATAGATACCTATCTTGTAAAGAGCTGATTGACTTCGACGAGATACTTAAATCTACCAACACTATATAGGGCCAACACGTCTTTTCAGTTTTGTGGAAGAGGGAAATTTAACCTCTCTTTTTTTCTCATCAATAGCACTTCTACCATATATTTACCTTTTATACAATGAACAACAAACCAAAGTACACCTTAACTCAAAAGAAAAGCAATTGTAATAGATTTTAAAGGTGGTGACAGTAGTGTTTATAGTGAAATAGCACCTACTTTTGGAGTTAAATTTTAATTCTAATTAATAATGGTAATTATGAAAGATGGATTTAGTCATTTTTTTTATTCGTCCCACTATATATTGACCGAATTATGCCAGTTAAACCTTCAATAGAAATATTGTTCATTGGAAGTTTTTCTATCTCAAACCTGATAAGGTCTATTCTCTATTTCTGTTCTAATCCATTAATATACTCTCCTTTGATATTTCTGTTCTTGAAGTAAAATGTTCCATTCCAAGGTTTACCATCTTTCCAATCGCCAATGAACTCACTACCATCCGAATGGTAGGTATGTCCGCTCCAACTCTTTACCCCTATATATCTAAAATACTTGCCTCTAAACTTAATTCCGTCTGTAAAAGTATATTTCCCATACCCTTTAATTTCTCCATTTATACCTTCACCTTCATACTTTGTTCCATCAGGAAAAGTTATTTTTATATCACCATTGAATTTTCCATCAATGAAATTCCCTTCATACTTTGTTCCATCAGGGTAGGTCTCTATTCCTGCTCCATTTGGTTTATTTAGCCTAAACTCTCCAATATATTTTCTTCCATCAGAAAATATTTCTGTGCCTTGACCACTTTTCCATCCAAAACTAAATCCCCCTTGGTAAATGTTTCCATTAGAGTCAGTGGATTTTCCTTGTCCACTAAATAACCTATCCATGAAGCCAATATACTTTTTCTTATCTAGAGTGGTCAATTCTCCTTGACCATTTGGTCTCCCATATATTGCACCTACATACTTATCGCCATTACTATAGAGATAGGTCCCGCTGCCATTCCATTTATCATCCCTCCACTCACCTTTAAATTTGTCTCCATTTGGGTAAAAAATTGTTCCTTGACCTTCTCTTTTGCCATTCTTCCACATACCAAAGTACTTCCATCCATTTGGATAAGTCATAGCTCCAAGACCATTATATTTACCATATTTAAATTCTCCTATATATTTTTTCTTTCCATCAGTTGAATTATAAATGCCCAGACTAAATCCATTTTTCGATTCTCCTTCATATTTCCCAATATCCATATTGTCTTTACTTTCTAAACCTTCCCATTTTTCACTATAAAAGCCAATCTCCCCATTCCTAAATCCTAAATATACAACCCCCCCCTTTAATATCCTCTCACCATTCTCAAAAATTTCTAAAATTGATCCATCATTTTTTCTTTGCTTAGTGTCCCAATCTTTCCCATTTTTCCTTTCCCCATCAGATTGATGTTTTGTAAAACCAGATGCAGTTTTTTGTTGATATAAATCACCTGTTTCTGGACCAAACTTACAAGAAGAAATAAGTAATATGGGGAGGATGATGAATAAATGTTTCACTGGAATTCCTTTTTTTAAATTAGGATAGTTGTTTTTTATAGTATCTCTTCACTTGTTTTTCAATAATCTGAGGAAGACAACAGAAGTTAAAACAATTAATTTGATTGTCCTCACCAGCTAAGGAAGCACAGGATGAGTTTAGAATTACTGAATTACAAGCATTCTAGTTTTCTTCTTTTAGGTGTTAAATTACCTAAACAAAGAATTATAAATAATATTATTAAAAAGTCTATGGATCAAATCCCAGCTACATATTCAACAATCGAAAATAGTTTTAAGGAAAAAAATATTATCAATTTTAAAAGCAACGTCAAGGACAACTCTCGTAAAATATTTTATATTTACAAGTACTTTCAACCACTTTTTACAAACATGGTGTGGGGCAAGGATATATTTCCTAGATTCTCAATATTAAAAATTAAAGAAAATTCTATAAAAACATCTAATAAAAATTATGGGGTGGGATAAAAATTATATTAATAGTTAACTAGGAATTGGGGCAGAGAAATAATGATCTGTCCCAATCCTGGGAACATATACGAAGGTTGCTTTATAAGGATAGTAAAATGAAATATGTATTATTTAACAAGCTTCAGAACTTTTTTAAGCCAAGCCTGAAGTTGTCTAATTTCATCTTTCCTTGTCGCTTCAACAGTTATATCAGCCCCCTTGAGATAAACACGTATCAAGTTTTTATCGTTATAATACTGAACAAGTAAACCAGATTTAAATAATTTACTGTCAAATTCAATATCTAGCAGAAAATTTAAATCTTTTGAAATATGCTGTTTTATAGTTGCCCGTTTCAACTCCATATTAATTGCATTGTCTGTTGAAACATAATTACAACTATGAGACTCACACTTTACTACCTTGAGTTCAGTTCTAGCAATAATGAAATCGAAGACTCCTATAGCTAGTTGTTCTGTTGGAACTTGCCCTACTTTAGTAGTTGCTGAGGCGGTCAAGGGCATTAGGATTGACATAGATACAATTAAAAAATACATTTTACGCATTTCTCTTCTCCAAACTTAAATAGTGGTTTAGTAAAAAGCCCAATCAGAAACCAAATTAAACCTTTACACAATAGTTGCTGTTGGTAATTTGAATGAAGCATATTACCATTTTGTGCAATCGTGTCAAGTTTTTTAGTATCATTAAAATATTTATTTTGACTGACTGACTGGATAACTAAGCTGTATTATTAGGGCTATTTTAAGATTTTAGTCAACGATTTATAAAACAGTTCAAAATATACTATTGAACTGTTACTACATCTTTGGATCGACTAAATCAATTTCATAGTTATTGTCAAATGAGGTGTTTGAGTAATTTGAATCAAGCGGCAATCCGGATTTCAGGATTCACCTCGATTCCATCAGAGAATTGTACGCCTTCGAAAACCTTTGCCAGGTAATCAAAGCCACGTAACTTTCTCCAATTCTTTCCTGAACATGGTAACCTGAATGGAGCGATGGAGGCAAACCGACTGGAACTGGACAAACCAGTGACTATTGCAGGTGCAGGCCCTGCTGTTGCAGGTGGAATGGAACTCGTCCTCTGTTGTGATTTCAGGGTAATGGAGCAAAGTACTTATTTTGGTAGGATGTTGAAGGTGTATTTTCAAGCAACGTATTCAGACAGAAGTCGTAAAAAAGCGGCTTTGTCTTCGTCAGCTAACCAACTGCCTTCAAACGCATTAGCGGAGAGTTGAACAACTTGTGCTTTACTGAGTCCGGCTTTTCGTTGAGTTACAATCAAGTTTTCGTTCATGTAACCCGGGAAGTAGGCCGGATCGTCGGAATTCACAGTTACGTTCATACCTTTTTCCAACATGGCTTTGATTTCCGCCGTTTTCATACTCTCGGTTACATAACCATTGGAAATAGGACAGACCGTCAAAGTAAGGTTACGGTCCTTGATTTCACGACAAAGCACCCCGTCTTCGAGAGAGTTTACACCGTGGTCAATCCGGTCAACACCAATCTCGTTCAAAGTCTGCCAGATGTGTACCGTTGAGTCCTGCTGATCAACATCACAATGCATAGTGAGAAAAAAATTCTCCCGCCTTGCACGCTCAAATACATCCTTGAACTTAATCGGTGGATTAGTTCTTTCATCTGAATCAAGTCCAACACCAATGATCCATTCTTTGTAAGGCAGGGAATGTTCCAGAGTTTCCATTGCTGATTCTGAGGACATATCTCGCAGAAAACACATGATGAGTTGCGTCATGATTCCATACTTTTTTTCCGCATCAATCTGAGCACGGCGAATACCATTGATAACGGTATCAAAGGCAATCCCTCTGGAAGTGTGCCCCTGAGGATCAAAAAATATCTCTGCATAGACAACATTCTGGGAATGTGCTTTTAAGAGATACGCATAGGTCAGCTCATAAAAGTCCTGCTCTGTCAGCAACACACTCATCCCTTCGTAATATACTTTTAAAAATGAGGTCAAATCGTTAAAATCATAAGCGGCACGCATTTCATCCTCCGACTCGTAGGGCAGGTCAAGGTTGTTACGTTTTGCCAGCTGGAACTTCAGTTCCGGTTCAAGCGTTCCCTCCACATGTACGTGAAGTTCTGCCTTCGGCATACCTTTAATAAAATTGTCCAAATTTTCCATTGCAGTTTTTTAGAGTTTGCTGATATTGCACTGTGCTCAGACAGAGTAGAATTAGTGAAATTTAATCAGGAAGAAGAATGGGTCAGCATTATTAGTTTTGACTTTCCTGCAGAGCATAGGCCAATCCCTTAAAGCAATCAAGTGATTTTACTAAACCGAGAAGACTAAAAGCTTGAGGAGAAAAGTTTCTGTAACAGCAAAAATAATAAAGAATCACAAAAAAAGGATTGCATTTTTTCATGCATCATGATTTTATGTTTCACAGAAATTAATTTCTAAAAACCGTTTTTAAAATCCAGTCAGCGTATATTGAGTAACAAGTTTATGATTTACAGGCATATTTTCTTGGTTGGACTGATAGTCTCTACTCTTTTTCTGGCCCTTGGTTCAAAGCAGGCATATGCTGAAGAACAACCAATTGCCTTCAGTCACAAGCTGCACACAGTTCAAAACGGAATTGCCTGCCAATATTGTCACCTTTATGCCCGTCGTTCATTCTCTTCCGGTGTTCCTCCTGTCAGTACATGTATCGGTTGTCACGGTCCCCAAGAACAGAAACTTGTCCAACCTGAAAGTGCAGAAGTAAACAAGATGCGGAATTACTGGGCTAACGCTGAACCGATTCCATGGGTCAAAATTCATGACGTTCCGGATTTTGTTCGTTTTCCTCACAAAGAACATATCAATGCAGACAGCAACCGACTGGTTAATAATGCCGGTGCAGGATGTGATGCTGAAAACGCACCACGCAGTCTGGAATGTAAACTTGCACAGTTCCGTACCGGCGGAGATGAACGCTGCCTCTCTTGTCACGGAGATTTACGTCAAATGGATGTGGTCAAACAAGTGGATGCAAATTTTGGCAAAATGGGTTGGTGCATGGAGTGTCACCTGCAGGTCAAAGGTGCTAAGGAACGTAAACGTACCGGTAGCACACTAGACGGCTGGTATCATGCGAAAGAAATGGATGCAAAACGTGAAGTTGCAATTGGGCTTATCAACGAAAAAGGGTATCACAACCCAAACCTGCTGGACTGCTATACCTGCCACTATTAAAAGCGACGAGTGAAAATGATGAGGAGATCCGAATGAAGAAGGGACTCAGCCGAAGGAATTTATTCAAATACATGGGAGTCGGGGGAGCAACAGCTGTTGTTGCCGGTTGTGAAAATAACCCGGAAAAACTGATCCCAATGTTGGTTCCGCCCACGGATTATGAATACACTCCGCAGACTGCATATCAGTATATGACCACCTGCCGTGAGTGTGATGCGGCTTGTGGAATGATGATTACTACACGTGAACATCGCGCCCAAAAAGCAGAAGGCAACCCCAACCATCCTATCAATCAAGGCACACTCTGCGCACGCGGACAGGCCTCAATGCAATCCCTTTATAATCCAAATCGGCACGCATATCCTCTTGCTGATGGGAAGCAGATCCCATGGAAAGAGGGAATGCAGCAGTTTTCCGCAATTATAAAAGCTGCTTCCGGAGCAATTGCCTACCTCGGTAAACCCGCGTCAGGCAGTGAAGGTCGTTTTGTTGACGAATGGTTGCAAGCCGTGAGTGGAGGTCAACGTGTAAATTTTGACCTGTTGACGCAAAACAGTCAAAATGCGGCAAACAAAATATCTTTCGGACGGGCTGATATTCCGGAATATGCTTTTGAAGAAGCTGGGCTGGTCCTCAATTTTAGTGCCGATTTCCTAGAGAACTGGGGCAACAGTGTTGAAAACGCACGTCGCTTTGCCGATATGCATTCTTATAAAAACGGTAAGAAAAACAGGTTCATTCATATTTCTCCACACGTTTCCTTAACTGGTGCAAAGTCTGATCGCTGGATTGTGATCAATCCCGGAACTGAAGGTTTAGTTGCATTGGCGATTGCTGCTGTGATTCGTAATAAAAATGACAGCCACAAATTCCTGAAAAATTACCTCGCGGCTTATTCTCCGGAAAAAGTAAGTGAGGCAACAGGCGTCCCAGCCAAAGTTATGCATGAACTAGCTGCTGATGCTATTAAGCACGGTCCTTTACTGGCGCTGGGTGGAGGCAATGTTTCTGCAACAGAACAAAGCGTGGAGACACTGGTTGCGGTAAATATTCTCAATGCTGTCTCTGGAGCCCTAGACAAAACAGTCCGCTTTTATGACCAGACTGCGCCGGAAAGTTCAACCCATCAGGATTTAACTAAGTTAGTCAGCGACCTCCAATCCGGAAAAATTAAATTACTAATCATTGATGAAGCAAATCCGGTTTATGCTCTTCCACCTTCGATGGGTTTTAAAAAAGCATTGAAAAACGCTTTTGTGGTAAGTATCGCATCTCAGCAAAGTGAAACCACAAATGCGGCTAATTTGGTTTTGCCCGCACTTACCGCATATGAAAGCTGGGGAGACGCGTTTCCAAGAAGTGGTGTCAGTAGTATTCAACAGCCAGTGATGGCCCCTGTAAATAACTTTGATGCAAAAGCACGTGAAGATATTTTATTGACTGCAGCTCAAAACATAAACAAAAATGCATTTCCCGGAAATAAAAGCTATCTTGATTATCTGCAGAATAATTGGAAGACAATTCAAAGAAGAATTGGTGATTCAGGAAGTTTCGACAGTTTTTGGATCAGCGTACTGGAAAACGGCGGTATTTTCGAACCATCAAGATACAAGAGTGTTTCTCTAAGTCGAAAAGTAGCATCTGTCAACGTCAATGATCCCGGACTGGCTAGTGGTGAAGGACTTACATTGCTTCCTACAACTTCACTCCTTTTAGGTGACGGCAGCGGAGCGAACAAACCGTGGTTACAAGAAGTGCCTCATCCGATGAGCCAGATTGTCTGGGATTCATGGGTCGAGATCAATCCGGAAACAGCACAGAAACTGGGAATAAATGACCGCGCGATCATTGAAGTAACTACACCACATGGTTCTGTACAGGCAACAGCATACTACCATTTTGGAATTCACAGAAACGCGATTGCAATTCCGATGGGTCAGGGACACCAAAATTCCGGAGAAGTTGCAGATGGTTTCGGAATTAATGTAATGGAACTGCTGTCTGACAAAATGGACACGGCAGGAAATTTCGCCCTGGCCGGTAACCGGGCCGAGTTGAAACTGATCAATGAAAAATCATACACGGTTAACACAGATGGAAACGCACGGCAGTTGGGGCGTGATATTGCCGCAGCGACTACCGTTGAAGAATTAAGTAAAGATGATGCTCATCACGGAGGACACAAACGTCCGGTCGAATTTTATCCGGACCGATCGGAAACTGCTGGTTATTACAAACCTTACCGCTGGGGTATGACGATTGATCTGGATCGTTGTAACGGTTGTTCTGCATGTGTAGTTGCCTGTTACTCGGAAAACAATTTGCCCGTCGTTGGCAAAGTCAGAACCGGAATCGGCCGTGAAATGTCCTGGATTCGCTTGGAACGTTACATTGAAGGTTACGATGACGATTTTGAAACCCGTTTTTCGCCTATGCTTTGTCAGCAGTGCGGTAATGCAGGTTGTGAAACTGTTTGTCCGGTCTATGCGACTTACCACAATCCGGAAGGGTTGAACGCTATGATCTACAACCGTTGTGTTGGCACACGTTACTGTTCTAACAACTGCGCATACAAAGCGAGACGCTTCAACTGGTTTAATTACGAATTCCCTTCACCGCTGGATCAGCAGCTGAACACCACCATCACTACACGTGACGTCGGTGTGATGGAAAAATGCACTTTCTGTGTGCAACGGATCAAAACAGCAAAATATGACGCACAAAGTCTCGGACGTGATTTGAAAGACGGCGAGGTTGTTACTGCCTGCCAGCAAACATGTCCGACAAAAGCTATTACTTTTGGCAACCTGATGGATACTGAAAGCGCAGTTTCGAAAAACGCTTTACGTGAAGATTCCGACAAAAGAGACCGCCAGTATGAAGTATTTGCCGAACTTAATTATAAACCTGCCATCACTTACCTCAAAAAGGTAAATACGAGAGAGGTTGCCGGGCATGAATCAGACAGTCACGGTTCACATGAAACGGAACAAACTCACGGATAAACGATGACGCAAGCAGAATACGGAGAATAAATGGGAACAACTGCGGAATATAATGCAACCGCCGGTCGAGTCATCATTGACGAGCACAAAGGGCATCCTGGCATCAAGGCCACGACCTTGGACTACGGTCAAATAAATGATGAAATGCTGGCCATGCTGGACAAGCCGCGTCCATCTTACTACCTGCTGCTGCTCGGATTCTTGATGGCATTAGGTTTAGGTGTGCTGAGTCTGGCAATTCAGGTTGATGTAGGAATTGGATACAGCGGAATTAGTCATCCAATTGCCTGGGGTTTTTATATTACCAACTTCGTTTTCTGGATTGGTATCGGTCACGCCGGCACTTTGATTTCCGCAGTATTTTATCTGACGAGAGCGCCCTGGCGTACTGCGATTTACCGCAGTGCAGAGGCTATGACCGTCTTTGCCGTGATGACAGCCGGACTTTTCCCTCTACTGCACACAGGCCGTCCGTGGCTTGCTTACTGGCTGATTCCTTATCCGAATGAAAGAATGCTCTGGGTAAATTTCAAGTCGCCCCTGCTCTGGGATGTTTTCGCGGTCACGACCTATATGTCGGTTTCGATCATGTTCTTCATGCTGGGGTTGATTCCGGATCTGGCAATTTTACGTGATGAGGCAGTTCGAAAAGGTAAAAAACTAAAAGCCTTGATTTATGCCCCTATGGCTTTAGCCTGGCGTGGTACAAATCATCAGTGGGTGCATTATATGCGCGGTTACCTTATTTTCGCGGCAATTGCTACACCACTTGTTTTTTCAGTGCACTCTATCGTTTCCTGGGACTTTGCAATGTCCTCGGTACCAGGTTGGCACACTACTATTTTTGCACCTTATTTTGTAGCTGGAGCAATTTTTTCCGGACTTTCGATGGTGCTGACAGTTTTGATTCCAATGCGAGCGGTTTTTGGTTTACAGGATTACATAACAAACCATGTGATCCAAAGTGTTTCGAAGATGATTATTTTTACTTCTATAATTGTCGGATATGCTTATGCATCAGAATTCTTCATTGGTTATTACAGTGGAAGTCCGTTTGAACGGGCAATATTTTACTACCGACCCTTTGGAGAAATGCAGAGCTGGACCCTGCTTGGAGACAATGCAATCAACTTCCCGCAAATTGCATTCTGGCTGATGGTTTTCTGTAATGTAATTGCACCCATCCCATTGTGGCGCTGGAAAATCAGAAACAACCCTTTGGCCGTCTGGATAATCGCCGCATTGGTAAATGTCGGCATGTGGTTTGAGCGTTTCAATATTGTCGGCAGTTCACTGCAACATGAATACGATCCCGCATCATGGGGTGAATATTGGCCGACCATTGTTGAGGTCGGAATCACAGTTGGAAGCTTTGGTTTCTTTTTTACACTATTTACATTGTTTGCCAAGAGTTTGCCGCCAATGGCAATCATGGAACTCAAGGAAGCAACAATTCCTCCCATGAAAAACGCTGCAAAAGGACACTAAATGAGTAAATTCACTGGAGTGTGGGCAATTTTTGAATATCTCGATGAAACCACAGACACTATCGAGCAGGTACGTGAACAAGGTGTTCAGCCCACAGTAATCACTCCTTGTCCCCGACACGAAATTGATCATGCTTTAGGCAGTCCGAGTACCATAGTACCCTGGATCGCCCTGGCCTTTGGAGCACTTGGTTGTTTAATAGGTTACAGCCTGCCAGCCTGGACTGCATCTGATTGGGTTTTACCTGTAAGTGGAAAACCAATTGTAGCGATTCCTCCTTTCACAATTATTGGATTTGAACTGACGATTCTTTTTACTGCAATTCACACACTACTAGGATTAGCCATTTTAGGTATTATTGACTCATTTCGTTTCCCTATTCCGAATGCAGCAAAGAGGTATCCGCGTTTTCAGCGTGACCGTTTTGGGGTGGTGGTACGTTGTGATGCTGCAAAGATTGAAGAATTTGAAGCAATCATGAAAAAGAACGGTGCAGAGGAGGTACATGTTGAAAAAGATTAAACCTACCTTAACAAAATACCTGTACGGGAGTCTGTTGGTTTTTTTGCTGCTTTCTGCTTCTACTGTAAGTGCCATGGAGCAGTATCCTTATTCCGATCCACAACAGGGTTTTGGAATTGAGAATGATGCAAGCCCCTGGTTTGATGGTAAGGATTATCCGTTCTTTCGTGAAATGTATGACGGTAAAAGCCTGAAGCCTCAGGAAGAAGGAAGTTATCAGAAATTCCCGCAAAATTCTGTCCCAGTGAGAGTCGTCTTAGGTAAAGTTGTTAAAATATATGATCCGTTTATTCCAGCAGTTTCAGGAGATGGATCAGGCATTAAAGGCAATCCAAGAGAATTCTCCCCAAAAAATCCAACTCAGTCCAGTGCGGATTCAGTAAAACGTGGGCGAGCGCTTTATAATACTTACTGTGTAGCATGTCATGGTGAGGATGGCCAATCGCAAACCGTGGTAGTGGAAAAGGGCGTTCCTGCTCCTCCAATCACAGCATTTTTCCAAATGCCTACTGCCGCACCGCACCTTTATAACAAAATTAAATACGGTAGTTTCTTCCAGGAACCCCGCGGTTTTATGCCCTCATACGGAGCTCAGACTTCGGTACGGGACCGCTGGGACATGGTCAATTATATGATGAGTGATACGTTCGGCAAAGGATCCAGTCAATGAAAGATATAGCAGAAAAATCTCTTTTTGTAATACCTGAAAAAATTAAACGCCTGCTCTGGCTTTTCATCATTTTAGGTGCAGGTATGTTCATCGCCGGATTGTTGACTGGAGGAGAAAACAGTGCGCTGCGTACATGGCAGGCCTTTTTAATCAATACAGTTTTCTGGGCGGGAATTGCCCATGCCGGAATTTTTTTCAGTGTCATCTGGCAACTGACTGACGCAAAATGGGGACGCCCCTTCAAGCGTCTCGCAGAAGCATGCGCCGGATTCCTCCCTTATTCTTTCCTGATGTTTGTCATCGTTTTTTTCGGTAGCAACATACTTTATGAATGGACACACAGTCCTTTTCTACATCATGGAGTTGCTGTTAAAAGCGGTTGGCTGAACTTACCCTTTTTCGTCAGTCGTAATGTTGTATGGCTGGTACTGATTTATGCGGTTTCCTGGTGGTTTGTAAAAACTTCGATAAAACCTGACATTGCCCTCGCCCGCAAGTTGCTCGGTCCAGACTGGGGTGGTGCATTTGCAGAAAAGATGCTAAATGGTTACGGAGAGCACGAAGATGAGGTATTACGATTGGAAAAATTATCCCGTAAAATTGCTCCTGCACTGGCCTTGCTTTATACCTTCGGAGGTTCATTTCTAGCGTGGGATTTTGTAATGACACTTGACCAGGAATGGTTTAGTACTTTGTTTGGAATCTTTTTCATCATCGGCAACATGCACGCTTTCTTGGGCTTGATGCTTGTGGTCAGTGTTTCAGTAAGAAACAGGTTTGGAGTTGAAGAATACATAACCATTAACCGTCTGCATGATTTAGCAAAGATGGTCTTTGCTTTTTCACTGCTTTGGGCCTATATGGGTTATTCACAGTATCTTGTAATCTGGTACGCAGATATGCCGGAAGAGACTCCTTATCTGGTAATTCGTTCAATGGAACAACCTTGGGCCACGATGTTTCTGCTGTTAATTATTGCTGTTTTCGCCATACCTTTCCTTGGACTGTTACCTAGAACTTTTTGTCGTCTTCCAAATTACATCAGAGTGATGGGGATTTGGGTGGTAATTGGAGAGTGGTTTGTCATTTACCTGATGGTGGTGCCTTCTTTGCAGGAGTATGGACATTATCATGTTGACCTTGGTTTACATGAGTTACTTATCACCTTAGGCTTTAGCGGCGTATTTTTTCTAAGCTATCTCTCATTTCTCGGAAAAGTTCCAATTCTGCCTATCGCGGACAAACACCTGTGCCGTTCCTGGCAGGGCCACTAATTTGCCAAAATAGAATTCGGGGCGAATCTGAATATGCATTAAAAAATTATTTAAAGCCCCGTCTTTATTCTCTAATATCACTTCCTCAACGAGTGTTCCCTCCACAATTGTCCAGCTTCAAATATTTTCAATTATATTTTCTGAAGCTGTTATTGTTGACCTTTCTACTGTTTTCAACTGCAGCACACGCTCAGTATCCAGAAATAGACGAAGAACCTTATCTAGATCCTGCTGCCGCAAATGAAGCGCTTCAACCGACAAAGCGTGCTCAATCTACACAAGCCTATATGTTAGGAATAAATTATGGTTTAAATCCGATCATTATTCTCGCGCCCGCATTAAGCTTGAGCATGTATTGGGATCCACTTGTTTTAGGTCTGGAAATCAGTGATTCTGATACGATGGGAATCTGGGAAAAGGAACGTCAGGAAAACTTTGGCACATCAAGATTCAGTGGAGAAACACAATTCATTAAGTGGTTTTATGGAGATAATTTTTACCTGATGGCGGCAAGAGAACACCGCAACATAAAATTATGGAGCAGAACATTCAACCGCCATAGCGGAAAAGCAAAGTTTGATATGTTTGT
>Ga0208640_1000645_pt1 | contig 14771 bp, 15 predicted proteins | sample ETNtaG_23_FD_185774 | JGI IMG/M metagenome (GOLD analysis project Ga0208640, IMG submission 185774) | Marine microbial and viral communities from oxygen minimum zone, Eastern Pacific Ocean - ETNP201310SV72 (SPAdes) (version 2) | ecosystem: Environmental > Aquatic > Marine > Oceanic ... | reverse complement strand
TTTTTTTATTTGTTTTTCTATATTCTTTAAATCTTCTTTTTGCCTTGGTATTTAAGGAACATTTAAAATATAGTTTTAAGTCTGCTTTTGGAATTACAACAGTACCGATATCACGACCCTCGATAATACAAAGTCTATTTTTAGCAAAATTTATTTGATAACCTTTTAAAAGATTTCGAATTCTTTTAATTTTTGCAATTTTTGAAGTATATTTAGTTACCTCGGTGTTAAATAAATTTTTATTTTTTAAATCTTTTAAAGTGATTTTTTTTGTAATCTTCTTTAAAAATAAATTTCTAGATTTTATTTTTTTATTTTTAAGAAGTTTATAAGCAACAAAACGATACAAAAGACCAGAAGTTAGAAGTTTAAGACCATATTTTTTTGCAATTAATTTACTGGCTGTTGTTTTTCCTGAACTTGCCCCTCCATCGGCAGCAATTAATAATTTAACATTATTTAATAATTTCATACCTTGCACCTAATTGTTTCATCAAATTTAAAAAATTTGGAAAACTTGTAACGATAGAGTGACAATCTTCCACTATAATTTTTCCTCCCAGTGTTAGTCCCAAAACGATACCGATCATGCTTAATCTATGATCATAACTTGTTTTTATTCTGTAAATCTTATTATTCAAATTTAAATTAGGGTTGCCATATATTTTAATGGAGTCACGATCTTTTAATTTTGTTCTAATTCCAATTTGAATTAACATTTTGTTCATCAGACTCAATCTTGGCGACTCCTTCTTTTCTAATTCACCGCAAGCTTTGAAACTTGATATTCCATTTGCAAGCGAAGCTGCCAAGAAAATCAGAGGCATTTCATCGATAGCAAGAGGAACAATAGAAGCTGGGCAATCAATTGATTTTAAATTACTACTTTTTACTGTTATATCTCCAATTCTTTCTCCACATTGAGATTTTATATTTTGAAGAGTAATTTTACCTCCCATCCTTTTCAAAATTTTTAATGCCCCAAGACGTGTGGGGTTTAGGTTTACAGATTTGATTTTAAGTCGAGAGTTTTTACTTAACAAAGTTAGCAAAATAAAAAATGAAGCGGAGGAAAAATCGCCTCCCACACTTAAATTAAATGCTTTAAAATCTTTTTGCCCTTTAATGGAGATTAGATTGTAATTTTTAAGTTTTTTAACTTTAATAATTCCAGGTCCCGCAAACTTTAACATTTTTTCGGTATGATTTCTCGAATTTTTGAACTCCTTAATCGTTGAGATTCCCGGGCACCCAAGTGAGGCGAGAATCAGTCCTCCTTTAATTTGACCGCTACCAATTTTTTCTTCATGGTCAATTTTAATCGGCATCTCACTTCCGGTTATATAACAAGGGAGAGTTCTCTTTACTTTTTTTTTAGTTTGAAAAAAAGCGCCCAATTTTTCCAAAGGATTCATTATTCGATCCATGGGTCTCTTATTGAGCGAATGATCTCCGTACACTTTAATTTTTTGGGGATAGGTAGATAAAATTGATAATATAAATCTAGAAAGTGTGCCTGAATTTCCGCAATCTATTGAAATATTATTTTTATTGGTTAAAGAATTCAAGCCATTTCCCCATACAAACCAAGTATTATTTTTTTTAACTATACGAACGCCAAGCTTGGTTAAAGCTTTTATAGTTGAAAATATGTCTTCCGATTCAAGAATTCCTTTTGCTTTAGAAAGACCATAAGCTTGTGAAGCTAAAAAAAAATATCTAATCGAACAGGATTTGTCTCCGGGAACAAATATAGATTTATTAAATCTGTTTATTTTTTTTTTAACTATAATTGAAAAAGATTTCATCTAAGTTTAATACCGTAATTATATATTTTAAATTACCAGTTTTCCCCGAAGTAAAATTTTCGTGCTTGCTGATCTTTAACTATTTCATGTGGTCGGCCACTAGAAATAATTTCTCCATCCACTATCAAGCTACAAAAATCCACTATACTTAGAACGTTCTTGGCGTTGTGATCGGTTATCAAGACGCTGACACCGCGTTTGACCTGGAGATCAACAATTATCTTTTTAATCATATCTATCGAAATGGGGTCCACGGCGCCCAAAGGTTCGTCCAATAGTAATAGTTTTGGATTGTTAATCAAAGCACGAGCAATGATGCATTTTTTACGCTGTCCTCCGCTCAAGACGTCAGCCTTTAGTCTCCTTACGTGATTTAAATTAAATTCTGACAACAACTCTTGAACGATAGTTTCTTGCTTTGCTTTATCTTTTATTATTATTTCCGCCACAGCGCGAAGGTTATCTTCACATGAGAGTCCGCGAAACACACTGTCCAATTGACTCACATACGATATGCCGAACTGCTTAGCGCGTTCGTGGATAGGAAGGGCGGTGATCTTTGTTCCTTGCACAAATATATCTCCTTGATCGATTTTCATGATGCCCAGAAGGCAATTGAAGGTTACGCTTTTCCCAGCGCCGTTAGGGCCAAGGAGTCCGTAAAGTTCTCCCCTTGCGATATTAATATTGATATTTTTTAGTATAGGTACTTTATTAATTGACTTAGAGATTCCTTTAACACTTAAAATTGGCGGCTTCTTGGATTTAAATTTTAATATTCTAAATTTTTTTACAGAGGGCATAGCTAGTTTTTATATTTTGCTTTCACCTTATCGCCTTTCTCAAACATAAAAATATTAGCTTCATTGTTCAAAAGATCCACTAACACTTGATCGGCGATTAAATCTCCTTTCTTACCCGTATATGTTACATTATTATACGCCTGCAAAAGGTTTTTGGAGTTATAAAAATCTAAATTATCACAAGTTATAACATTGTCTTGTTCGGTAATTTTAACATTTCCAAAAAATTCTGAATCATTGGTTACTTTATTAAAAATACCAGCATCAGCCTTGATGTGGATTATTCTCAAGTTCTTTAGTCTGATAACAACAAAAACATCTTGAAGTCGGGATAAGTTGGGTTCTTCGTGTTTTAGCTCAGCTATGGCGCTGTTTATTTCGAAAAAAGTACCTTTATTGTTACTGCCGGCGTAGCTGACATCCTCTATAATATTACTTGTTTCTTTTGTTAACTTACTAGCATTTTCAGTGGAACTATTTTTATTAGCGTCAATAATTTCATCTTTATCGCCAGAGTAATAAGTGGTAAAAAAAAGTATTATAATTGCTATTACAAGAGAAAACTGAATAACTCTATTTTTTTTCATTTAATTCCCAGCGCCAAAGCAGTATGCATATGTAGGACGCCCACCAGTCTTTTAACCTTTTTTTTGATATCCTTTTTTTTTGCAACTAATAGAGACGTTATACCTTTGGCGTTCATTGTATTAATTGCAGAAAGTGCGGTATCTGTATCCGCAATCCAGGTTGGATTTTTGGTTGCAACTTTTACGATTTTTTTTTTATATAAATTATTGGAGTGTCTTCGAATATCTCCATCAGTTAGTAGCATTATTGAATTTTTGTCTTTTACGCAAACTATTCCTAGATTTTTTTTGTTCATTTCAGTTATTGCGGCCCTCATCATTTTGTTGGAAGAAATAAGTGGAATTTCTTTTCCTTTTGCCATTATTTCTCTTACTTGAATTAAAGCTGTGGCCAGGGATCCTCCGGTATGGTGTTCTACAAATTTTTTATTCGTCCATTTTTTTCTTTTCATTAAAGATATAGCAAGCGAGTCTCCCCAAGAAAGAAAGTTTAAACTTGATGATGTTGGGGCTAGACTATGACCCGATTCAACAACTTTTGGTAGTAAAATTTTGATTGTAGAATAACGAAGTAGCATTGAAGAGGGTTTACAGCTCACGCCAATAACTGAAATACCGTTTCTGTTAGCGTATTGCAAAATGCTATTTAGTTCTGCAGATTCTCCTGAAACACTAAATACCAATAGTACATCACGATTTTTTTGAATAGCACCTAGGCCACCATGTTGCAAATCATTTGCCGAAAAAGCTACACTTGGTGTACCTAAACTTGATAAAGTTGAGGCGGTTTTGAGCCCGCATAAATAACTTTTACCTACTCCAACGACCAAACATTTTCCTCTAATTTTAGAAATTAAATTAACAGCTTTTGAAAATTGAGAAGAACGATTAAAACTCGCCAATAATTTTTTAAGCGCTTGTATTTCTGTGCTAATGGTTTGCTTTGCGACTTTTATATCTTTGTTCATTTTTTAGTGTGCAAAAATATCTTCGGTAAATAATTTTTCGTCTAACTTGATGCGACTTGGTAAAAATTTCATACAACTTTCAAAAAGTTCTAGTCTGTTTTCTCTCACTAACATTTTGTGCAACGCATTTTTTATTTTATGTAGATAAATTACATCTCCAGCAGCATATTGGAGCATGGCATCTGTCATCTCATCTAGGCTCTTATTCCAATCGCTTGACCCATACTGTTTATTAAGCTTTTTGCCTTCACAAAATTCAAAAACTAAATCTTTTAATCCGTGATTTTGACTATAAGTTCTAACGAGTTTTGAGCAAACTTTTGAGTCCCAAATATTTTTTACTTGGCACTTTAAAAAATATTGTAGATTTAAAACATCGTATCTAAGATAGTGACCTATTTTTGTTATTTTTTCGTTTTCTAGAATTTTAACAATATTGGGGCACCGGTATTGTTGGCTGGGCTGGATTATATAGGCGTCATTATTTCCAGAAGAAAGCTGAATAAGAGATAATCGATCGCGATGAGGTATCTGAAGCCCAGATCCCTCAGTGTCTAAGCTAATATTACTGTGTTTTTCTAATTCTTTTAATGTATCTGAAGATATGTCACCTTTAAATTTATAAATTTTTGTCATATTTAAAAATATATATAATGTTAATAATAACAAAATGCAAAATAATCTAGGAAAAGTAGCCTGTATATTTGGGGCAAGCGGATTTATTGGAAGACATCTAATCAGGCGACTAATAAAAAAAGACTTTCGGATCATTGCTGCCACGCGATCGCCATATTTACACGGGCACTTGAAACCACTAGGAAACCCAGGACAAATAGATCTTGAAAAGGTAAATCTTTTTGATGAAGAAAGATTAAGAATTTTAGTAAAGAGCTCTGATGTAGTTATCAATCTTGTTGGAATTTTGCATGAAACTAAAAAAAAAAAGTTTGAAGATATTCATGCAAAATTTCCTGACTTGCTATCCAAATTGTGCAGTGAATTAAACATCAAAAAACTAGTTCATATAAGCGCCTTGGGAATTAACGAAACAGTTAGTTCTCAATATATGCAATCGAAATTAAAGGGTGAAAAAAATATTATAAATAATTTTAATCGTTCTGTAATTTTAAGACCATCGGTCATATTTGGTCCTGAAGATAAATTTTTTAATCGGTTTGCCTCAATAGCTGAATTTTTACCTATCCTTCCTTTAATTGGTGGAGGTCTAACTTATTTTCAACCCATTTATGTAGGAGATATAGCAAAATCTATTATGGCAGTTTTAGAAAAGGAGGAAATTAATAATAATATTTTTGAATTAGGAGGACCTCAAATTATTACTTATAAGGAATTAATGAAAATTTTATTAAAGGAAATAAATAAGAAAAGGTTTCTTGTTCCCATCCCATTTCCATTTGCAAAATTTCAAGCAAAGATTTTACAATTATTGCCTAAACCTCTACTAACCGTCGATCAAGTAGAGATGTTGAAATATGATAATATTGTTAGCAATAAATATCCCACACTTAAGGATTTGAAGATTAACCCTAAAACTATCGAGTCAGTATTACCAAATTACATTTGGCGTTTTAGAAAGGGTGGGCAGTTCGCAAAGTTGTAACGAAAAATGAAAGTTACAAACCTAAGCCACTAGGAATAACTATATAATGTATCGCTAACACTATCCCAACTGATACACTTAAACCAAAGACCATTTTAATGAAGTCTTTACCGATAAGTGGAAACACATATTTAAATTTATATTCTTTATTCATTGTAGAAATCGCCAGTTCCCTTCCACATAACAACCCTACAAAAACCCATGTAGTTGACATAGGAAGGTCATTTAATTCTTTGAAATAAAAAAGCACTAATGCATAAATTGTATTAATAATAGTTGCTGATCTTGCGTACCTAGTTCCAGTTTTATCCAAAACAACTTTTTGTATAGGTCCTCCATGAATGTAAAAAATATAAAAAAGAAGAATTGAAAAATAGATTAGGACAATAGCTAATAACGAAATATCAAGCTGTCTTGGTAAATAAACCGCAATATTTGCAACATCGTGCATTAACCAGGTACCCCATAAAAAAGCTGAAGTTACCCAAACAGAATTACGCCAAAAAGCAATTTTCTTTTTATCGGTGATTTCATCGAATTTTTCATTAATGAATTTTGAAATAGCGATCCAACAAATATAAGCAATAACAGCTGCAATTCCATAACCTACGACGCTTTTTAAAAGCATTTTTTCAAGAACAATCGTTGATGCAAATACTGACAATACTAAGAAAGTTGTTGAAACTGGAATTCCAACTCTTGTTAGTAATAATAAAATTCCAGGAGCAACCGCGTGATACCATTGAATTTTTTGGTAAGGAATTCGTGTTAATCTTCCATATGAAATGTCGCCATCATATATCCACCATCCATAACTTACTGTAACGACCATAGCAAAAGAAGCAGCAGTAGCTAACGTGTACCACTTAAACCATTTCTGTTTGGAAGCAATAAATGTACCTAAAGTTTGAATAGAGTCATTCGCTATCACCGACCAACCGGCAAGAGCAAAACCAATGATCGTGTATATTAATGTTAGCTCCATATAGTCATTTTGTGACTGCTTTTATATAGCTTATGTTGAAAAGTAATTCAGCAAAAAATTATATTATTTTACTAATCGTCGCTGTAAAATTTTCACGTATACAATAATTTAAACTATGAAACAATTAAAAAAATTAAAGAAAAAGTACATATGAGATTAGGCTGACTTAATTTTTTTTTTTATAAAATGAGGAACCCCATCATCTTTTTCGATCAAATCTTCTTTTTTGTTTTTCGGTTGGAATGCATATAAAATGTGTAGTTTACAATAGGAAAAATCCTTCATTGACTTTCTTCCACAAAAATAAAAATCTGGTTCATTGGGATGCCCGATAGGCCATCTACAAATTTCATCATGTAGTTGTTCTAAGGATTTTGGATTTTCTGGTTCAAAACTTTTATCTAACAACAGTGAATTAAATCTACTCTTGCGTGTTTTTCTTTCAAGTTGCGGAGCATTTTCTTGATGCTGTGAAACTTGATTAAAGTTATTTTTTTTTTTAATAGATTTTGCAGCAAGATTTAATCGGTATGCTTTTCCAATTACCGCATTTCTTGATACTCCGCCAATAATAGATGCAATTTGAGCTGCGGTATTACCTTTACCCCAAAGTTGCTTTAGTTCATTCACTTTTTCTAGTGTCCAGCCCATAAATTACTCAATCTATATATAGTCTTAATTTGCTATATATATACAATATCAGGTTAAATACACACAAAAAATTAGAATTTTCAATGTATTTTTTTAGTTTTTTAACAATTTTTCAAAAAAAACTAATAAATATAATTATTGATGGTTGAATTAGAAAAAAAATATGAAATAGGTGTAAAAAGATTTGGATTTATAAATTGGATTGGTGTTTGGACACTTTATAAAAAAGAAACTCTAAGATTTATGAATGTTTGGATTCAAACACTTTTTTCTCCTTTAATTACTTCCCTACTATTTTTATTTGTTCTTTCTTTGGCTATTGGCAATGAAAGAGGAAATGTACTGGAAGTACCTTTTGTTAATTTTCTTGCACCTGGTCTTATTGCAATGAGCGTTATTCAACAAGCATTTTCTCATTCATCTTCATCGATAATGATTGGAAAGATTCAGGGTACTATTTTTGATACAATTTCAGCACCTTTATCTTCGGGAGAGGTGGTGACCGCCACTGTTCTAGCCTCATGCAGTAGAAGTATTATCATAGCTTCTATTTCAATAATTGTTTTTTCGTTTATTATTGACATAACTATTACAAGTTTTATTCACGTTATAATATTTACATTTTTAAGTTCCTTTATTTTGGGAGCGGCAGGTTTTATAGCGGGACTTTGGGCAGAAAAATTTGATCACATGGCAACCGTTACAAATTTTTTAATAGTGCCACTTTCTTTTTTGTCAGGAACTTTTTATTCTATAGACAGACTTCCTTCAGTTCTTCACACCATAAGTGAATTAAACCCTTTCTTTTATATGATTGATGGTTTTAGGTATGGATTTATTGGAATAGCGGATGGATCAGTTATTTATGGAGCGACATATCTAACTATTCTATCTTTTATTATTTGGTTTATTGCCTATCTATTGTACAAAAGAGGATACAAAATTAAATTTTAACTTATATGAGCTCAGTTCTAGGAACGTACGCAAGGAAAAATATTTCCTTTTCAAAAGGCAAAGGATGTTACCTTTATGATCTAAAAGGTGAGCAATATTTAGACTTTGCAAGTGGTATTGCTGTTAATTCATTAGGCCATTGTCACGAGCATTTGGTAAAAATTATTCAAGAACAATCCAAAAAACTTTGGCATGTATCAAATATGTTTGTTATTCCAGAACAAGAAAAGTTAGCAAAAAGGTTAACGGATTGTACCTTTGCTGATTTTGTGTGCTTCCAAAATTCCGGATCAGAAGCTACCGAGGCTAGTATTAAAATTGCTAGAAAATATTTTCATACAATTGGTCAACCTAATAGAAAAAGAATAATTACTTTTAAAGGAGCTTTTCATGGAAGAACTCTTGCTGCACTATTTGCGGCAAATAATCCAAAACATATAGAAGGTTTTGATCCAAAAGTAGATGGATTTGATCAAGTTCCCTTCGCAGATCTCGAATCATTAAAAAAAGCAATAACTAATGAAACGGCTGGAATCATGATAGAGACAATTTTAGGTGAAGGAGGAATAAAAGAAGTTCCAGATAATTGTTTAAAAGGTTTAAGAGAGTTGTGTGATGAAAAAAATCTTCTTTTAATTTTAGATGAAGTTCAATGTGGTATTGGAAGAACAGGTGATTTTTTTGCGTTTGAAAATTCAGGAATTGTTCCCGATATTACTCCGATTGCAAAGGGAATAGGTGGGGGTTTTCCATTAGGAGCTTGTTTACTTACAAAAAAGGTATCCGTTGGGATGACACCCGGAACCCATGGATCAACATTTGGCGGAAATCCTTTAGCTATGGCAGTTGGAAACGGCGTATTAGATATAATTTTACAAGATGGATTTTTAGATAATGTTAAGAAAATATCTAAATATTTTGATCAAGAACTAATTGGTCTTAAAAAAAAATATTCAAAAGTTATTTTAGAAGTTAGAGGTAGAGGATTGTTGAAAGGTTTAAAGTTGGCAGTTGATAACACAAAGTTTATTGAAACTCTTATGAGATATAAAATGCTGGTCGTGAAAGCAGAAGAACAGGTGATAAGATTATTTCCAGCATTAATTGTTTCAAAAAAAGAAATTGATGAGGCCATTAGCAAAATCAACGAAACTTGCAAGGAAATGAGTTAGTTATGAGAAATTTCATAAATATATCAGATATTTCCAAGAAGGAATTAAGATTTATTATTGACAATGCAAAATTAAGAAAAAAAAATAGAGCTAATCTTAAAAAAAATTCTATAGATGCAGATGCGCCACTAGATGGCAAAATTCTAATTATGTTATTTGAAAAGCCATCAACAAGAACTAGGATTTCTTTTGATCTTGCGGTTAAACAATTAGGGGGGAAGTCTTTAATATTAAATCTTGACGAAATTCATTATGGAATCGGCAATGAAAGTTTACACGATACAGCAAAAACTTTATCTCAATATGCAGATATTGTAATGATAAGAACAGATTCTCACAAAAAAGTTGAAGATTTTTCAAGATATTTAAACATTCCAATTATTAATGGATTAACCAATTTAAGTCATCCATGCCAAATCATGTCGGATATAATGACTTTTGAAGAATTAAGAGGACCGATACAAAATAAAAAAATTGCTTGGCTTGGAGACGGCAACAATGTTGTTTATTCATTAATCGAAGCTGCGGTCCAATTCAATTTTAAATTACATATTGCTTGCCCCCAAAGATTTGAACCAAGTAAAAATATTTTGCAATGGGCTAAAAAAAATAAGGGAAATATTTCTATTACCAAAGACCCCATAGATGCGGTGAGCTCTGCAGATTGTGTTATTACTGATAAATGGATTTCAATGAGTGACAAAATCAATAAAAAGAAAAAGAAAAAAACGCTTAGACTTTATCAAGTGAATAATAAAATTATGAAAAAAGCAAATAAAGATTCAATTTTTATGCACTGTCTTCCAGCCAGAAGAGGAGAGGAAGTAACCAACGAAGTTATTGATGGCAAGCAATCAGCTGTTTGGTTAGAAGCTTTAAACAGAATACATATACAAAAAAGTATAATTGAATGGTGTTTAAATAATTAAGGCAATGGCAATGGGGAATCACTTTGTTCATTTAGGTAAAGAATAAGAGAAGCTCTATCCTTTTCTTTTGAAATGCCCGCAAAAGCCATTTTATTTCCTTTTATATAATCCTTTGGTTTAATTAAAAAATTATTCATTGCTTCAAAATTCCAATTCTTTCCAAATCCACCCATTGTTTTTGAATATTTATATTTACTAACGGATCCAACTTTTCTTCCAATTACACCCCATAAAGCAGGGCCAATTTTATTGCCTCCACCTTTCGATACTGAATGACATCCAATACATTTTTTAGCTACCATCTTTCCATGATCGATGCTTCCTAGGTTCAAGAAAGCTTTAATATCGTTGCCACTCTTGGCTTTTTCATTATCATCTTTACTGATTTCTTTGATTTCGGTGGCTTTGTCTACTTTATAGGTAGCATCTTCTGGAACTTTAACATTGTATACAACATCAGCCAATTTATTTACGCCAAGAACAATAACTACGGCTAGTATAATAGCCGTAATTATTTTATTTATTTCAAAACTATTCATAAATTTAGTACAACTCTTCTCCAAGATATATCATGACTTGTATCAAAAAAATGGACTTTTAGACGCATAATATTATTTATTATGAAAAATACCACAATAATTATCCCAGCACGACTAAAGGCAAAGAGATTCCCAAACAAACCTTTGGCAAAAATTCTTGGGAAAGAAATGATTCTTCACACTCTTAACAGGGGTTTAGAAAGTGGAATCGAAGTCTTTGTAGCCACTCCTGACAACGAAATTCTCGAAATTGTCAAGAAATATGGGGGCAATGCCATTTTAACTGGAGATCATCCAAATGGAACCTCGAGGACGTTGGAAGCTATTACAAAAATAAAAAATGATAATGTAGATTTGGTTATAAACCTTCAGGCAGATTTGCCTAACATAAATTCGAGTTCAATTTTAAAGTTAGAAAAATTAATGAGAAAAAGTAATAGTCCAATAGGGACACTAGCTTCTTTAATAACCAAAGATGAGATTGATGATGAAAATGTTGTGAAAGTTGAAGTTGAAACAGATTTAAAAGAAGATAGCTTTTTAAAAGCAAAGGATTTTTTTCGCATAAAGAAAAATTTAAAAAATGAAAAGATTTATCATCATATAGGTATTTATGCCTTTACAAAGGATGCTTTAGCGCAGTATGTAAAACTTCCAAGTTCTGCCTTGGAAGTAAAAAGAAATTTAGAGCAGATGCGAATAATGAGTAATATAAAAGTAGGCTATTGCGACTCTAATCCATTGAGTGTAGATAATTTTTTAGATTTAAAGCGAGTAGAAAAGGAAATGCGTAAATGACACAACAAATTGCTATCCAAGGTGAAGCCGGTTCGTTCAGTCACATGGCAACTTTAAAAATATTTCCAAATTCACCGCAGATAAAATTTTGTGCAACTTTCGAGGAAGCGTTTCTATTGGCGACTCAAAAATCCAAAATAAATCTGGTATGTCCGTGCGAGAATACTGTTGCGGGTCGAGTCCCTGAATTTCATTCTCTTTTGAGAAGATATTCTCTTCAGATTTATTCCGAGCATTTTGAAAAAATTAGTCATAATTTACTTGCTGTTAAAGGTACGACACTAGATTCTATAAAAAATATTCATTCGCACATACATGCGCTGGGACAATGTAGAAAAATGATTTTAAATTATAAATTAAAAGAAGTAATTGAGTCCGATACAGCGTACAGTGCTAAATATGTTAGTGCAAAGGGTGACAAAACCGAAGCAGCAATCGCAAGTAAACTTGCAGCTCAAACATATGGTCTTCAAATATTAAAATCGGATGTTGAAGATGAACCGGGCGCCAATGTAACTCGATTTCTTGTAATGGGAAAAGAATCTAGACACCCTGAATTTATTAAAGAAAAAAATTTCATAACGAGCTGTATCTTTCAACTTAAGTCTATACCTTCGGCTTTGTATAAATGTCTTGGAAGTTTTAGTGGTTATGGAATTAACCTATGTCGACTCGAATCATTCTCTATAAAAAATACTTTTAAACAAGTTGCATTTTATATAGAGATCGAAAAACATATTGAAGATCACCTTTTAATCAAAGCTCTTGAAGAATTGAATTTTCATTGTGAAACGATGACGATTATGGGTTGTTACCCGGCGAGTTCTTACAGATTAAATAGTTAATTCACAAACTACATGCATATTGTAGTTATTAATTTTATACTGATATAATAAAAAGGGGCTGAGCGGGAGGAGTTTGTAGAACAACCAGTTCAGAGTAGAAATACAGCAGACTTAACTACAAATTTCTGGTCGTTCAGCCCCTATGGTAATTATGGAAAAAAAAACAAATTTGTCTCTAGCTTTAAAATATAGACCAAAAAATTTTTCTGATTTAATTGGTAATCCAACCATGGTGGAAGCAATCACAAATTCGATAAAAATGGACAAGGTACCGAATGCTTTTCTTTTTTGCGGAATTCGTGGCTCCGGCAAGACATCTACTTCGAGGATACTAAGCAAAGCTCTGAACTGCAAAAATGGCATTGACAATTTATGTTCCGAGTCAATGTGTGAGCATTGTGAGGCTATTACAAATTCAAATCATCAAGATGTTTTGGAAATGGCAGCCGCAGTAAAGACGTCGGTTGATGATATTAGGGATCTTATAGATTTTGCTCGATATGGTCCCACTTCAGCAAAATATAAAATTTATATTTTAGATGAAGTCCACATGATTAGTACTAATGCTTTTAATGCTTTACTTAAAATTTTAGAAGAGCCCCCAGAATATTTAAAATTTATATTTGCAACGACAGAAGTTAGAAAAATACCTGTAACTATTTTATCTAGATGCACCAGATTCGATCTAACTAGAATAAAATCAGATTTGCTTTTAGATTTTTTAAAAAAAATATCTCTTTTAGAAAAAGGAAAAATTTCTGAAAATGCATTGAAGTTGATTGTAAAAATTTCCGAAGGTTCTGTTAGAGATGCATTGTCACTTTTAGATCGAGCATTAATTTCACAAAAAGTTGAACAAAAAGAATTAGATTTGAATTCGGCACAAAAAATATTTGCGTATTTCGATAAATCTCATCTAATTGAATTAACCAAATTAATTTTTCAAGGAAAAGAAGAACAGGCACTATTAAAATTCAGAAATATATCTGATCTAGGTATAGATCCAAGAATATTTTTAAATGATTTTTTAGAAATTCTCTATTTTATGAAAAATATTAAAATTTTCGGTAAAAACGAAATAAATTTTTCACTTTCTGATAATCAAACTAACGAAATCAAACAACTATCTAATCAAGTCGATGTAGAAACACTAATAATGTTTTGGACTCTCACAATTCGAATGTTAGACGAATTAAGCATCGTTTCCAACCAGCTTCTTTCGATAGAAATGTTTTTAATAAGGTTAATTCATTTGAAAAAGATTCCAAAATTAGAAGAATTGCTTAAAAATGTAGAATTACCCCAGGATAAAACAGGTTCAAAAGAAATTGAAACATTGCCTAATATAGAAAATGAAATTAATAAAGATGTAATTAAAGAAACAGACCAGTCTACAGATCAGATTAAGAATGTTATCCAAGAAAAAAAAGAAATTTTAGATAATGACAAAACATTTAAATTACCAAATGAAAATAAAAACTCCACTGAAACGGTGTCAAATTTTGACAATTTAATTAGTTTGTGTCTAAAGCATAAAGAAATGCAGCTAAAACATGACTTAGAAAGAAATGTAAGTTTGGTAAAATTTTCAAATGGAAAAATGGAATTTTCATTCAATGAAAACATTGATAAAAATTTTATAAAAAATTTATCCAAAAAACTTTTTGTTTGGACTAAAAAAAGATGGATTATTAGCCTATCAAGAGAAAAAGGTCAGCCGACACATCAGGAAATTAAATTGAAAAAAAAACAAACTCAGCTAGATGAAGCAATTAAAACTAACGCTTATAAAAAAATGCAAGAGGCATTTTCCGATGCTAAATTAATTGCCGTAGAGGAAAACGAAGAAAAAAAATGACCGATTTTTCAAAAGTGCTGGAACAAGCAAAAAATATGCAAAACAAGATGAAAGAAACTCAAGAGTCCATAAAAAAAATTGAAGTTGAAGGTGTTGCTGGAGGAGGATCTGTTAAAATTTGTTTAAATGGGGATGGGGAATTAATTAAATTGCATATGGCACCCGAAATAATGAAAGAGAGTAAAGAAATATTAGAGGATTTAATTATCGCTGCGCACGGCGATGCCAAAAAAAAAATAAAAGTAAAAACATC
>Ga0208640_1000640_pt1 | contig 14901 bp, 6 predicted proteins | sample ETNtaG_23_FD_185774 | JGI IMG/M metagenome (GOLD analysis project Ga0208640, IMG submission 185774) | Marine microbial and viral communities from oxygen minimum zone, Eastern Pacific Ocean - ETNP201310SV72 (SPAdes) (version 2) | ecosystem: Environmental > Aquatic > Marine > Oceanic ... | reverse complement strand
GCTGGTGACCGCACCGAATTCATCGTAAAGGCGACCCACGAAACCGTCTACAGAATCGTCAAGTGCCGTATCCATTTCTGCCAGAGTTAGTGCACCATCCCAAATATTCTTATTGAGTAAGCTCATTGCCCAGGCGATATCGAACGTCAATCTACGGTCATCAAAAGCAAAACCTGCATCAAACCCAAAAACAACGTTGTCCTGCGGATCATCATCAGCCCAATCAGTAGAAGGCAATACGTACTCACCTACACCTTCGAGTGCAGACTCAAATCCTGACAGAGTATACTCACCTGAATCGATACCTGCTTCACTCACATAATTTTCCCAGTTGGGAACTGTAAATATTGCGTTATTGATCTTTCGATATACCGAAAATGGCTGATCCTTGGCTTTGTGAAAATTCAAACCAAGATAGTATTGATTCTTGTAGTTCAGCATCAATCTATAGGCTTGATACGATCTTTCGAAAGTATAGCCCACTCGATCCAGATAATACAACGGTAAGCCGGTTCCCTGACTCTGTATATCAGTTATTATATAAGAAGCATCACTATCCGTACGTCCTTGTACAGTTCTCTCAAGCTGCCCGCTGACCAGTTGGAGTCTTAAAAAGTTCAGGTTTACATCAATACCAAATCCTCGTACTCGTTTACCATCTATAGTATATTGAGAAAGTACAGGCGTAAAATCACCAAGATTCACAAGAATATTACTTCCTGACTTTATTGATAAGGAATATCTGTTTCGAGGTTGACGAAATTCACTCTCTTCGGTAGAAAGCTTTAGGTTTGCTTTGAACCTAAGCCAGTTCCAACCTCCGTCAAGATCTATATTAGTAATTCCTAAACCTAGGGTTTCAGTATCAATTTGATCCAACGAAAAATTTGATCTTACCTTGCCAGAATAGGAAAATTCTTCAGAAGCTGTCACCAGGCGGGAACCCACACCTGCAACAGTAAACGACCAAATGGTTGGGTTTAACGAATACCCATAAATATTACGCAGTTCAACACTTACAGTGTGTACACCCGCATCGAGAAGAGGTGGTTCACAAATGATAATTTCTGGAGTAATTTCACATATATTAGTCACATCCTCTTGATCGATAAATACCTTTACTGCATCCAGGTCTATTCCCACCACGCTAAAGAGTGAAACTGCAATCAGCACTTCGTCAGGATCGAGGATTTCATCTTCTTCCGGACTAATAATTAATACATCAGCCTCAAGCAATGTTGAAGTGGATTCAGTTGCCTCATCAAATACTCTACCTATATTAGGTCCAGGTCCTACAGGCATCTGATATGGTGTCCCAAGAGGATCTACCATGGGAAATGCGACTGCTGAAAAATCAGTCAATGTAAATATTATAGCATATTCCAACCCCTCTTCTTTAACATGACCTGCTGGAATAGTACCAAACCAGGTTCCATCAGAAAACCGCAAATGAATTTCCTGGAAGCTATCGCTCCCCATTACTCTGTGTAATAGCCGGGCGTTAATGACAGGTGTATTTCCAATAATAACTGCCTCTAATGTGAATGGTTCACCAGCTATTGGGGGATCAGGTGGAACATGATAAAGCGTGACTTGTGCTGTTAGATTACCAACAGCTAGAATGCAAAATATACCTCCGGATATAATCGTCTTAATCATCCGGGTCATAGGGTATAACCTTAAGTGGTGCAGTACAAAAAAATGATTTTTCGGTCAAAAAAGTTGTTCACTGAAACTTGATGATGAGTTCTTTTTCCTGACCGTCGGCATCTTGCAACTGAATACGGAGCTCGTGAATTTCCTCCTCTTCTTCAATATCTTCAGGAATATCATCAGGATCGGTGGTGTTAACTGATAGTGTACCATTAGGTGTTGAAGATCCAGTTTGATCAGCTCCTATATTTGCTACTTCACCTGAAATCAGATTCTGAAGTTCTACTAACCCTTCAATACCGATAACTTTGTCTCCTAATAGAGGATCGGACATCATCCAGAATTCAGTTCCCTTTACTGATGCCACTGAGGTAGGAGTAGAAATTACAAAGTCACCTTTGCGCTGTTTAGAGACACCTGCTTTAAGAGTACCGGCCATCATATCTACTTTTTTCGACAGACCAGCACCACTTCGAGTTCCTCGGATCTCTAAATCGCTGTTCGATTTCACTTTTAGCATACTCTTATCGTCAAGATATACTATAATCAAGGCTCCATTTGATCCTGTTCTGACAAAATCTCGATCGTTCAGGACAACACCTTTCTTAAGTGGTTTAAAACTTGATTCACCGGCTGGCCTGACTTCGACGCTGCCCTTTATTTTAGTAACAACTGCAATTCGTTCAGCAGCTATCATTGATGAACTCAAAATAATTAGAACAAGTATCCAAAGAATTGCGGAATAATTTCTCATTTTCATTATATCACCCCTTTACTCTATGGTGATATTTACAATTGTAGCCGACTCATCAGCAATCTCACTGAAAATAGAATGAACTTGATCCTCTCCTATCCCTGAACCGTTCAAACTATATGATCCATTGGGAGAAAATCCTTCCAGACTTCCATCATTTTCAAAGTAAACATTGAACTGCTGCTCGCCTAAAATATCCTTAAGATGCTGAAGTACCGGATGCAGCATATCTTCGCCTGGCTGTCGTGGGGCAGTGGCATCCACCATTACGAAGGCAAAGATGGGACTAATAAAGCTTTCCGTTCCGATTGTCGTCGGAAGATCTTTTTTAACCTGCCAAACGTAAATAGATCCCGGCTGAAGTTCTGGCGCCATTACCGGATATTGAAACATTGTAGCGATACCAACCGGTTCCCAACCTTGTGTTTGATCCAGTGGAAGGATGGTGACATCTTCGATAGCTTCTTGCGGAGAATTGTGGACGTTTGGATCATATTCAGCAACTCGGAGATATGAATCACAGTTAGGACACGGCTCAGTTTCCCACTGGAAAACTGGATAAGGACTATAAACCAGATTCATGCTGGTATCTTCCAGTGCTCCACCAGGTGCTATTAGAGCCAATGATGTAGGAGTAGTGATTACAATAGATTCCGAAACTTGGTCTGTAATTACTGATCCTCCAGTCTCAGAACTTCCACTTTTTAGAATCACATTAAAAGAATAGGTTCCGTTTGGTAGTTTTCCAGTGGAGAGAATGGAACTTTTCATGCTTTCGAATTCTGCCATATCCAGTTGTTCTACAATATGTATCTTTCCATTCAAATCTACAACATTGGATCCCATATCGTATATCTCGCTTGTCTCTATTGTCAAGTCACGATTATCAAATCGTATATCCGCCAGCATCCTGAAAGGATCAGTTTCGATACTTAAAACCGTAGTAGGTTGATCAATACCAAGAGAAGGTGACCGTAAAGTCATTTCAAATGCCAAACTTACCCAGACATTTGAGTAATCATTACTCTCTTCAGATAATCTATATCCAAAGAAAAGAACATCACTGGAACCCGTGGTCAGATCTATACTGCTGATATAATACATTTCGTAAGGAACAAAGCCTGGATCAGGTACAAGTTTAACAGATTGTGCAGAAAGTTGCAGCGAGCAGAAGAGTATAGTTGTGAGAATAATTGGAGACTTTTTCATAACATTGGCTCCTGAATTAAGTTACTCCCTTTATATGAACAATCCTGTGACGTAAATCATCTGATCTCAGAAGGGAAATTAACGAGCTGTAGGAATTTATGCCTTCCCGGAAGGTAAATCAATCAAATAACAAAAAAGATTAGCATTACATTAAAGAACATTATTTATCTATCTAAAATGAAAACCCTTAAAGGATAACCTTCAAGGGTTTAGAAAAATCCCCGGCGATGACCTACTCTCCCACCTCGTTACCAAGGCAGTACCATTGGCGCTGCAGGGCTTAACTACCGAGTTCGGAATGGTATCGGGTGTGCCCCCTGCGCTAAGATCGCCGAGAGAAAAATGAAATTGGTCAGAGTGAATTGAGCTCATTCTCATAAATCTGAAGAGAATACAGAAAGTTGAGGAAAAGCCTGACGGCTGATTAGTATCACTCGGCTGAATTCGTTACCGAACTTACACCTGTGACCTATCAATCCCGTAGTCTACGGGAAGCCTTTACTCCCCCGAAGGGGAAGGGAAACCTTATCTTGGGAAGGGTTTCGCGCTTATATGCTTTCAGCGCTTATCCCAACCGAACGTAGCTACCCAGCGATGCCTCTGATGAGACAACTGGTGCACCAGAGGTTCGTCCGTTCCGGTCCTCTCGTACTGGGAACAGCATCCCTCAAGTTTCCTACGCCCACGGCGGATAGAGACCGAACTGTCTTACGACGTTCTAAACCCAGCTCACGTACCACTTTAATGGGCGAACAGCCCAACCCTTGGGACCTTCTCCAGCCCCAGGATGTGATGAGCCGACATCGAGGTGCCAAACCGCCTCGTCGATATGAGCTCTCGAAGGCGATAAGCCTGTTATCCCCGGAGTACCTTTTATCCGATGAGCGACGACCCTTCCATACGGAATCGCCGGATCACTAAGTCCTGCTTTCGCATCTGCTTGGCCCGTCAGCCTTGCAGTCAAGCTCCCTTATGCCTTTGCACTCTTTGCACGATTACCGACCGTGCTGAGGGAACCTTTGAGCTCCTCCGTTACTCTTTAGGAGGAGACCGCCCCAGTCAAACTACCCACCTGACAATGTTTCTCGCCCTGATTCAAGGGTCGGGATTAGAATTCCGGAAATATAAGGGTGGTATTTCAAGGATGGCTCCATTCCAACTAGCGCTGAAACTTCATAGCCTCCCACCTATCCTACACATATAGAACCAAAACCCAATGTCAAGCTGTAGTAAAGGTTCACGGGGTCTTTTCGTCCTGCCGCGGGTAGCCGGTATCTTCACCGACGCTACAATTTCGCTGGGTTTCCAGTAGAGACAGCGCTCAAGTCGTTACACCATTCGTGCGGGTCGGAACTTACCCGACAAGGAATTTCGCTACCTTAGGACCGTTATAGTTACGGCCGCCGTTTACCGGGGCTTCGGTTCTGAGCTTCTCCCGCCGAAGCGGGATAACACGTTCCCTTAACCTTCCGGCACCGGGCAGGTGTCAGTCCCTATATTTCGTCTTACGACTTAGCAGAGACCTGTGTTTTTAGTAAACAGTCGCCCGAGCCATTTCACTGCGGCCTCTTTCGACTCCATCTGCCCGAAGGAGATTTCATCTAATCGAGGCACCCCTTCTCCCGAAGTTACGGGGTCAATTTGCCGAGTTCCTTAACTGGAATTCACCCAAGCACCTTAGAATACTCATCTCGCCTACCTGTGTCGGTTTGAGGTACGGTTACCCTGTCATCTTGTTTAGAGGATTTTCTTGGCAGCATGATTAGGGTCAGTTTATGGGCTAGGCCCTCCTATTCGTGTCTCGGGGTTAAGTTCCGGCGGATTTGCCTACCAGAACCCCCTACTCACTTAAACCCGGACAATCAAAACCGGGCTGACCTTTCACTTCTGCGTCCCCCCATCACTCAGACAACAACAGGGTAGTACAGGAATATTCACCTGTTATCCATCGCCTACGCCTTTCGGCCTCGGCTTAGGGTCCGACTAACCCTGAGCAGATTTACTTTACTCAGGAAACCTTAGGCTTTCGGTGACTCGAAATTTCATCGAGTTTATCGCTACTTATGCCAGCATACTCACTTCCATCTCCTCCACCCCGCCTTCCGGCAAAGGCTTCACAGGTTAATGGAACGCTCCCCTACCTCTTCCCGATAAATCGGAAAGACCATAGCTTCGGTACCGGGTTTATCAGTCCCGGAGATTATCGGCGCAGGATTCCTTGACTAGTGAGCTGTTACGCTTTCTTTAAAGGATGGCTGCCTCTAAGCCAACCTCCTAGCTGTTTAAGCAATCCCACATCCTTTGTCACTTAACCCGGATTTGGGGACCTTAGCTGTTGGTCTGGGTTGTTTCCCTTTCGGCCATGAAGCTTATCCCCCACGGCCTCACTGCCACGGATCATAATCTTGGTATTCGGAGTTTGGTTGGGTTTGGTAACCTTGTAGGGCCCCTAGTCCATCCAGTGCTCTACCCCCAAGATACTACCGTAACGCTGCCCCTAAAGGCATTTCGGGGAGAACCAGATATCGCCGAGTTTGATTGGCCTTTCACCCCTAACCACAGCTCATCCCCCAGGTTTTCAACCCTGGTGGGTTCGGTCCTCCACGACATGTTACTGTCGCTTCAACCTGGCCATGGCTAGATCACTCGGCTTCGGGTCTGCCGCATGTCACTTAATCGCCCTATTCAGACTTGCTTTCGCTACGGCTCCGGTTTTAAGACCTTAACCTTGCGACATACGAGCAACTCGCTGGCTCATTATGCAAAAGGCACGCCGTCATCCCGATAAATCGGGACTCCGACCGCTTGTAGGCATACAGTTTCAGGTTCTATTTCACTCTCCGTTAGGAGTACTTTTCACCTTTCCCTCACGGTACTAGTTCACTATCGGTCACATGGGAGTATTTAGCCTTACCAGATGGTCCTGGCAGTTTCACACGGAATTTCACGTGTACCGTGTTACTTGAGAATAGTATCCAGGAAGATCATTGATTTTCGCCTACAGGACTATCACCTTCTATGGTCGGACTTTCCATTCCGTTTGGCTAATCGCAGATTTTTTGACTCCCCGAGTCGTCCGCAACCAACTCAGATACTACCTCACAACCCCATAACCGCAACGCCTGCGGGCTTTAACACGATTATGGTTTGGGCTCTTTCCCGTTCGCTCGCCGCTACTTAGGAAATCACTTTTGTTTTCTTTTCCTGGGGTTACTAAGATGTGTCAATTCACCCCGTTGACTCATCCCATCCTATGTATTCAGATGGGTGTATCCCGGTATTACCCGGGATGGGTTGCCCCATTCGGAAATCCTCGGATCTAAGGTTGTTTGCACCTCACCGAGGCTTATCGCAGCTTACCACGTCCTTCATCGCCTCCATGTACCAAGGCATTCACCGTATGCCCTTAGTAGCTTTACCTACATCTGCCTGTATTCTTCAGTGAATGAGCGTCGATTCACCGCTGACCAATTGTCAAAAAGCATCCCGCTGATTGCGGGAAATTTTGTGGAGCTGACAGGGATCGAACCTGCGACCCCCACAGTGCAAGTGTGGTGCTCTCCCAACTGAGCTACAGCCCCATATTTTCTACAGCTGGGTAGCCGGAAAATTCGATCATCTTATCAAAGAAAGTGGGCCTGGGAAGACTCGAACTTCCGACCTCACGCTTATCAGGCGTGCGCTCTAACCACCTGAGCTACAGGCCCATAATCATCCAGCAATAGCAGGAAATAGCGTTCTTCCCACCCAAAATTTATGGTATGCGCTGGCCGCCGAACAGGTTCGACCGTATCTGCCAATTGGCAGATTTCTCCCTTGAAAGGAGGTGTTCCAGCCGCACCTTCCGGTACGGCTACCTTGTTACGACTTCGCCCCAGTCACCAGTCTTACCTTAGTAGGTTCCCTCCCGAAGGTTAGGCCACCTGCTTTGGGCACTACCGACTTCCATGGCGTGACGGGCGGTGTGTACAAGGCCCGGGAACGTATTCACCGCGTCGTGCTGATACGCGATTACTAGCGATTCCTGCTTCATGGAGTCGAGTTGCAGACTCCAATCCGAACTGAGGCCGGTTTTATGGGATTGGCTTCCCCTCGCGGGTTCGCGACCCTTTGTACCGGCCATTGTAACACGTGTGTAGCCCTGGGCATAAGGGACATACGGACTTGACGTCATCCCCACCTTCCTCCTGGTTATCCCAGGCAGTCTCCTTAGAGTCCCCACCATAACGTGCTGGCAACTAAGGACAAGGGTTGCGCTCGTTGCGGGACTTAACCCAACATCTCACGACACGAGCTGACGACAGCCATGCACCACCTGTGACAGTGTCTTTGAGCAAGCTCGCAGAGGGCTCCGCTTTCACGGAGCTTTCACTGACATGTCAAGCCCAGGTAAGGTTCTTCGCGTTGCATCGAATTAAACCACATGTTCCACCGCTTGTGCGGGCCCCCGTCAATTCCTTTGAGTTTCAACCTTGCGGTCGTAGTCCCCAGGCGGAGCACTTAACACGTTAGCTACGGCACCGAGGGGGTCGAATCCCCCGACACCAAGTGCTCATCGTTTACGGCGTGGACTACCAGGGTATCTAATCCTGTTTGCTCCCCACGCTTTCGCGCCTCAGCGTCAGTATTGGCCCAGAGAGCTGCCTTCGCTTTAGGTGTTCCTCCTGATATCTACGCATATCACCGCTACACCAGGAATTCCGCTCTCCCCTACCAAACTCTATCCTAGCAGTTCCCTGACCAGTTCCCCGGTTGAGCCGGGGGATTTCAATCAAGGCTTGCTAAGACGCCTACGCGCCCTTTACGCCCAGTGATTCCGGACAACGCTAGCACCCCTCGTATTACCGCGGCTGCTGGCACGAAGTTAGCCGGTGCTTTCTTGTGAGGTACCGTCAAATGCCCATGCTATTTACATGGATACTGTTCTTCCCTCACGACAGACCTTTACACTCCTAGAAGCTTCATCAGTCACGCGGCGTTGCTGCGTCAGGCTTTCGCCCATTGCGCAAGATTCCCCACTGCTGCCTCCCGTAGGAGTCTGGGCCGTATCTCAATCCCAGTGTGGCTGATCATCCTCTCAGACCAGCTACCGATCATCGCCTTGGTAAGCTTTTATCTTACCAACTAACTAATCGGACGCAGGCCCATCCCAAAGCAGGACCCGAAGGCCCCCTTTAACAACATATCCCTGAGGATCCGCTGCATCATCCGGTATTAGCCCGTCTTTCGATGGGTTGTCCCGGTCTCTGGGGCAGGTTACCTACGCGTTACTCACCCGTCCGCCAGTTTAATAGTCCCCCGAAGGGGACGTTCTCCTTGACTTGCATGTGTTAGGCACGCCGCCAGCGTTTGTCCTGAGCCAGGATCAAACTCTCCATTGTAGGTTTGTTTGTTAACTTTATTGTGTCGTTTTTGAATCCTGTCGACACTGGCCCGCGCATACCAATTTTCAAAAAACTATTCGAGTATGAACTGATTCTTAAAAAATATTCTACACTCGAGCCTTGAAAGTTAACCTCTTAAGAAACTATAGCCCAAACCTTTTTTTACTATATTAATTATTTTTTTCTAAGACATATAAATAGTTAATGATAACTCAATATGTCTGGTTCAGGAAAATCCAAGAAATTCTCCGGACCAAATCGTCTGTCCAGCCACTTTGCATATTTGACAATTGTTTGCCGATTTGCAAAATCTACATCTGAGATTGATCCCCATATACTTCCACCATACACTGCAATAAAACCTCCGAAAGCAAAGAAACGCCAATTTACGTCCATCAAACGTAATCCAAGACCTACTGATGCAATAAATGTACCTGTTGCTGGAATCCAATCACCCAAATAAACCCTTCCTCCACCAGGAAGCACGCTAAGTATTCCTGCAAGGCTTCTGTTTTTTACAGGTAAATCCGAAGCATCTTCACAACCCCGTATAAGGCGTTTGAGTAGTCGATCATACTTTTGAGTTTTGAATCGCTGTTGGCACAGTTGAAAATCTTCTTTTGCTTCTGCCCACTTCAACTCCATGAAATTAGCATATCCATCAAAAACTATAAAATAAGGATCTAAGCTGTCATTTGATAGTGCCTCATGTACTGCCAAATAATCACCCTTTTGAAGACTCAAAAAAGTTAAACGATAATCTGCGGCACGATACTCTAATGAATTTGGAAGCACCATAGATTGTACTTGTTGAAAATATTCTTCTGCCAATTCAATTTTTCCCACTTCCTCATAACTTCGAGCAATTTTATAATAAACCAGTGGAATAATCTCATCTTCAGGGTAAAGAAATGTATATCTAAAACATGCCAGTATTGTACGCTCATAATATTCCTCCTGGAAAAGGAAATCACAGAAGCTGAGAAGTTCATCGCGTTGAAATGAAGTGTACTCCTCCCACTCTCTTTCAATCTCTTCGACAGAGTGATACTCTTTTTGACCTTTAGCAGACTGTAACAGGGCAAAAATAAGGAATGGCAAGAAGATTACTGGTAGTCGATTCATCCCTTAAATATAAAAAAGGCACGCCAAAAAAGCGTGCCGTAAAAAACTTTATGGACTTTCTAAAAACTATTGCAGAAGGAGCATCTTCTTTTGGTCAAAGAACCCTTCAGTTTTTAATGAGTAAAAATAGACTCCCGAAGCCATCGCCCTTCCAAACTCATTCCTACCATCCCATTGAATATGGTGATAACCAGCAGATATTTCCCTATTAACCAGTATTGCAACCTTCTGCCCAAGAACATTATAAATTACCAATTCAACAGGTGACGACTCTACCAATTGAAAATCAATAGTAGTAACAGGATTGAACGGGTTAGGGTAATTTTGCAAAAGTGCAATCTCAGTGGGTATACCACCAAAAGCGGCATCGACACCCAACATATTAAAGGTGACTGGATTAGCTGCATCAGGATATGAACAAGTGACATTTTCAGCGTCTCCATCCGAGAGCCGGACTCCACCTTCGCCTCCCAGCCAAAATTCTACTTGATCACCTACATTGCCGACAACATCAAATGTTACATAAACAAGAACACCTTCGCCAATATCAGTTTCAGCACCGGAAAAACTGAAGCCAAAAACAAGGACATCACCATTTTCTGTTTCAGTGGCAGGTATAGACCAACCTTCGATTTTATCACCTGCTACTACCGAATTAAATACCAGAGCATCATCAGTATCATCAATGATTTCAAATTGGAATGCACGCAACGGCTCATTATTATTCACCAGTACAGTTAAAGTTATTGCATCGCTTGAACCAGTTAATTCAGACTCAAAACCAAGACAAGCACAAAGACCCGTCGGAATCTCTTCACCGTACGTTTCACTGGTGGTGTCCATATCTACAAAAAATGCAGTATCAGCCAGGCAATCAACTGCCATAACAGGATTGAGCAAAATCATAAGCGGTAATATCAATATCCCAAAAAATCTTTTCATTCTTTTACGTTCTCCTCTGAGTGTAACAATAAATCTACGCTTTCTTTATTTACCCCGAAACCCTTTTTTACTTTACTTGACAACCATCACTTTAGATACATCATTTTCTGTACCACTGATTCAGAACCTACATTCACACGCAATAGGTAAATCCCTGAGGAAATGGATCGACCATTTGCATCATTTGCATCCCAGACAACTGACTGTTGACCGGCATCTTGTAACTCCTTCACAAGCGTCTGTACGTTCCTGCCAAGCAGATCATGAATTGTGATTGTAACAAAAGACTGCTCTGGAAGATCATACCTTATCCTGGTGGATGGATTGAACGGATTGGGATAATTTTGATACACCACAAATTGTGTCGGCAGCATGGGATAATTGTCTTCCACTCCCATTTCAAAATCAGAACTATTCCCGCTTCTTGTGGAATTGAATCTATACATGCTCCAATAGTCTCCGCTTCCACCTTCCGTCTTTATATCGATCATTGCTAAACTAGACGAGGCACCGACGCTTATCTCAAGATCACCATCTGAATCAGTATCCTTTACTGAAAACGACCCTTCTACACTACCTCCTAATGGAATAGGGAAGTTGTCCATTATATTACCAGCAGCATCCCAGGCATAAAGTGTACCGCCCGAAGTTGCCGCAATAATTGCGGGATGACCTGAATTATTCAGATCGGCGAAGACAGGAGCTGACTTGAAGGTGCTCGTACTTTCTTGGGGCCAGCCGGAGAGAGCATTCCCTTCGTGGTCAATCCCGAATACCTTCTTCACATTACTGCCATAGAAAATTTCTAGATCACCGTCATTGTCAATATCTTCTACTGTCGGAGATCCTCTTACGTCTCCACTTGAGTAAACTGAAAACTGCTCACTTCCATCGCTGTTAATCGAATATAAATAGTTGTCATCAGATCCCACCAGAATCTCCAGTGTACCGTCTCCGTCCAGATCAGCTAAAGCAGGATCGCTGTTAATCTTGTTCCCGGCACTGTATGGGAAGCCACTCACCACTGTACCATCCAGATCAAACGCCCAAACATTGTTCGACCAAGTTCCCACTACAATCTCATCACTGCCGTCATTATCAATGTCACCTACAGCCGGTGCCATCATTATAGATTCATCCACATAAAGCGGAAATGATCCAAAATCTGTTCCGTCGTGATGGATAACATACAGGTACTTGGCGAATCCGCCGAAAATGATCTCCAGATCTCCGTCACCATCCAGGTCCCGCAGTGCCGGGGTAGTCATGAGGAAACCGTTGGCACTGTATTCAGCTTGCAGGGAACCATCTCCATTCAGGATATAGCACTTCTGGTCTTTAGAACAGAAAACTATCTCTACATCGCCATCCCCTTCGAGATCCGCTGCTGCGGCAGAGCCTCTTACCTGATTACCTGTGGCAAAACTCCACTCTTCTCTGCCGTCTGAACCGAGAGCATAGACGTTGTAATCATCGGAGCCGAAAACAATCTCATCTGCACCATCCTGATCTATATCGAAGATAAGAGGTGAGCTATAAATGCTTCCACCCGTAGTGAAAGGAAAACCAGCCTGGTTGAGTGTCAGCTCAAGATCAAATTCCTCCACCGTCTCGTACTCCACAGGAGGATCTCCTGCAGTGGAAGTAATAGTTAACGTAAGCGATATGGCCTCCGGAGGTGCAGTAGAATCAATTGAAAACTCGAAGCGATCAACAATATTCACAACGGAAGCACCAGGATCAATATCAGGAAAATTAGCAAAGTCATCAGTGATATCTATGTACGACGAATTGGAGGAGAGAATAGCGGAAACATGAGTGGCTGTAGCCCCTTCTTGCCCATTTTCTAAGATTACCCTCATCTTTGCACTTTCACCTGGGTTTAACACCCCGTCTCCATCATCTTCCGTGTACTGAAGTGAATAGCCTTGGAAAGATATATCTGGGATAGACAAATACTCCCCAAGACTGGGTTTATAAGTCTCCAATGCCCAATTTACCCGGTCAAACTGTCCAGTGGTAAACTCTGTTAAACAAGCATCATCGGTATAGGTCATAAAATTATGGATAGGATCATTACCTGGATCATCCGGACATGTATCTGTATTATTACAAGAGAAGATATTATTTCCGTCATCTTCCGCAGGTGTATCATCCACTTGATCACCGGAACCATAACAGCCGCCTTGGAAGGTATGATACAGTCCCATATAATGACCTACTTCGTGCACAGCAGTAGCCCCTTGGTTGTAGGGATACGATCCTCCGGGAAGGCACGTATAACTAAGGACTACGCCATGCATATAGTGATCTTCAGAAAACGACCAGGGTAAGTAGGCATACCCCAAATTACCGCTGGCAGTGGTAGTATAGATGTTTAACGTATGTGCAGGATCGTAAGCGAGAGCATACTTGTAAGCACTTTCATTGTCGTTATAAAACCAATCATCGTTATCAGAATAGTCAAGTCTTTCAAGAGTGAATGAAATGTCGTTACTGGCAAACTCAGCACTCAGAACGTCAATTTGGTCCTGTACTTCTGCCTCTGATAGATTACCCGTGTATCCGTTTTCAGCTCTAATTACATGAAATGCTACCGGAATAACAAGCGACCTGCTGCGAAACTGAGAATCACCTCCTATTCCGCGAGAAAAAGTCTCCGGCGCCCTAGGAAGCCCATCTCCTCCTATGTCAACCGTCCCACACCGGGCCACCATTTCTATCGTGCCGTCTGGCAACTGAATCTCTATGTTTCTTGAAAGAAGCGATCTGGCTTCATTGATCTCCAGACTGAGATTCCCTAAGTCAACATCACCCATTATGTCAACTTCAGCCCAACCAATTGTTGTAAGGAGGAGGAAAACTATCGAAATCTTTCTATATTTTTTCAACTATTACCCTTTCTGTTGATTATTTTAAAAGCATCATTTTCTTCGTCCGTAAATTACCATCTGGTATGTGAACTTGGAAAAAATAAATACCAGTACTCAGTGATAATCCATCTTCATTCTTTCCATCCCAGACAACTGACTGTTGACCGGCATCCTGAAACTCCTTCACTAGCGTCCGCACATTTCTGCCAAGCAGATCATGAATTGTAATTGTAACAAAGGACTGCTCTGGAAGATCATACCTTATCCTGGTGGATGGATTAAACGGATTGGGATAATTCTGATACACCACAAATTGTGTCGGCAGCATGGGAAAATTGTCTTCCACTCCCATTTCAAAATCAGAGCGATTCCCACTCCTAGTGGGATTCAATCTATACATACTCCAATATTCTCCGTTACCAGCATCTGTCTTGATATCAACCACAGCCATATTGGACGAGGCACCGACGCTTATCTCAAGATCACCATCTGAATCGATGTCGGCCACTGCAAATGACCCCTGTACTGTTCCCTGCAGAGAGATGGGGAAATTGTCCGCTGTGTTACCAGCGGTATCCCAAGCATAAAGTGTGCCGTTTGTGGTAGCAGCGAGAATGGATGGATGACCACTATTGTTTAGATCAGCAAAAACAGGTGCTGACTTGAAGGCAGATGTACTTTCTTGGGGCCAGCCGGAGAGAGCATTCCCTTCGTGGTCAATCCCGAACACCTTCTTCACATTACTGCCGAAAAATATCTCCCAATCACCGTCACCATCAATGTCTTCCACTGAAGGCGCTCCACGGACATCACCACTGGTATTCACACTGAATCGCTCACTTCCATCGCTGTTAATCGAATATAAATAGTTGTCATCAGATCCCACCAGAATCTCCAGTGTACCGTCTCCGTCCAGATCAGCTAAAGCAGGATCGCTGTTAATCTTGTTCCCGGCACTGTA
>Ga0208640_1000625_pt1 | contig 15067 bp, 16 predicted proteins | sample ETNtaG_23_FD_185774 | JGI IMG/M metagenome (GOLD analysis project Ga0208640, IMG submission 185774) | Marine microbial and viral communities from oxygen minimum zone, Eastern Pacific Ocean - ETNP201310SV72 (SPAdes) (version 2) | ecosystem: Environmental > Aquatic > Marine > Oceanic ... | reverse complement strand
TGGAGAGTGTTGCCAATGCTCGCAGTGGCCGCTACCGGCGCCTGGTGCTACCGGTTCGGGCGGGTGTCGCACAAATGCCCAAGGTACAGATCCTGGATCTGAACCGCCTGGCCGTCAACGAGGGTCTGACGGCGCCGGTGGTTGGAGCCATCGGCAAACGCCTGGAGCGGGCAGAGCAAAGCCTGGTATTCGTTAACCGGCGTGGTTTTGCCCCATTGCTTGGATGTTCCGAGTGTGGATGGCAGGCGCAGTGTCAGCGCTGTGATGCCAGGCTGACTTTACACCGGGGCAGTAATCGCCTGATGTGTCACCACTGCGGGGCTAATGCACTACCACCACATTCCTGTCCGCAATGTGCTGGCGAGTCGCTGTATCTTGTAGGTGAGGGCACCCAACGCGTCGAAGAAGCGCTGCTACGGATATTCCCAAGCGCCCGGGTGTTGCGCCTGGATAGTGATGCCGCAGGGGATTCCCAGAATCTGGCACAGGCCCTGAGTGCGGTGCGCCAGGGTGAGGTGGATATCCTGGTCGGCACGCAGATGCTGTCCAAAGGCCATGATTTCGCCGGGATCACTCTGGTGTGCGTGCTGGCAATGGATCAGGGGCTTTACAGTATTGATTTTCGTGGGCCAGAACGGATGTTCCAACAGTTGGCGCAGGTGGCGGGTCGGGCCGGGCGCGGTCAACGACCAGGCGAGGTGCTGGTACAGACGGAACATCCGGAGAACCCCGCCTATGCGCGACTGGTTCAGCACGACTTTGCCGGCTTCGCAAATACCGCTCTGGCAGAGCGCAAGGCAGCTGCATATCCGCCTTTTGCCCGGTTTGTACTGCTGCGCGCGGAATCAGCACGCAGCCGGCCACCTCTGGATTTTCTGCGCTCAGCGGTACGCGTGGGTAAAGCCCGGGCCGCCCGGGCCGGTGTTCGGCTGATGGAGCCCGTGCCTTCGCCGATGGAGCGCCGCGCCGGGCGTTACCGGGCACAATTGCTGTTGGCGGCTTCTAACGAGGGGCAACTGCACCGCTTTTTGGACGATTGGCTGGCCCGCCTTGAAGGTTTGCGTGAAGCCACCCGGGTGCGTTGGTCGGTAGATGTGGATCCGCAGGAGATGTACTGACGTACCGTGTCGCACCCAGAAATCCCTTGCATCTTCGGGCTCAAGCCATGGATGATCCGATGTGGTCGTTTGCGGGAGGCTCGAGTGTGATTCCATTGGATGTCAGGCAGATTCTTCAGGATGCCAGCCGTGCGCAATCGCTTGATCCGTGCTGTTATCGCGACCCTCAATTTCTCTCTTTCGAGCACGAAACCCTATTCCGGGCCGGCTGGATCAGCGCCGGGCGAGCCGATCAACTATCTGATCAGGGAGATTACTTCGCGTTCTCGGTTGCTGACACAGAACTGGTGGCGGTACGCGATGAGCAAAGCCTGGTCCGGGTTTTTGCTAACAGTTGCCGGCACCGGGCAATGCGGCTGTTGGAGCCGGGTCGGGGGAGTTGTCGTCACCTTACCTGCCCATTTCATGCCTGGACGTACGGACTTAACGGAGCACTGATTGCGGCGCCACGAATGCAGAGCGCAGAAAATTTCAACCGCTCCGATTTCGGCCTGATCGAAGTGCAAAGCGCAGTGCGCGCTGGTTTCATTTTCGTCAATATTGATGGCAGCGCTGCCCCGGTCGATACCTGGCTGGGTGATTTCGAAACAGTACACAGCCCCTGGCAATTGGATACGCTGGTGACGGCCAGCACCCGGGAATTCCAGGTCGCTTGCAACTGGAAATCGTTTCTCGAGGTTTTCAACGAGTACTACCATCTGCGCAAAGTGCACCCGGGCACATTCTCGGGGCTTTACGCCGAGCCCGACCCGCTGCAGGCGACCCGGGGTTCTTTCGTCAGCCAATTTGGCGAGCACCGCATTCTGGGCAGCGTCGGTGTCCTCGAAGAAGCAGCCCGCACGCTACCTGTTTTGCCAGGTCTTTCAGGAAGGCTGGCCAATGGAACTCGCTATACCTGGGTCTATCCTGCGCTGACTTTTGCCGCCTCACGTGATGCCGTGTGGATGCTAGAGGCGACTCCGAACGGTGCATCCAGCACCCAGGTTCGTCTGACCCTGCTGTTTGGCCAGGACAGCGTAGCAAGATCGGATTTCGATGAGGTGCTGGCCTGCTATGAACAGCGAATGGCCGTTGGTATGGACGAGGACATGGCAGTGCTTGAGGCCCAGCAGTATGGACTTAGCTCGATACTGGCCCGGCCCGGGCGGTTTTGCCCCGACCTCGAGCCCAGCGTCCATGCTTTTCACCGCTGGTACGCAAACGCACTGATCGCCGCCGGATTGGCGAGCGGCTGAGATCTGCACCTGGACTCAGGGCCGGTGCGCGCTGGAAAGATAGTCGGTTGACTGGAATTCATGCAGCCGACTGGCGGTTCGGGCAAAGCCCCGCGCCATTCGCTCGCCACGGTACAGCGCATCAGGGCTGGTGGCTGCCGAGACGATGACATTGACTCGCCGGTCGTAAAGCTCATCAATCAGTTCGACGAAGCGCCGCGCTGCGTCATCGTGCTCCGTGTCCAGGTAGGGGACCTCACTGATCAGCAGGGTGTGGCAAGCCCGGGAAATCTCAACGTAATCGGCCTTTGAGCGCGGCCCGACGCACAGCGTCTCAAAAGTGAACCACATGACTCCGTCGCCACCTGCCAGCAACTCAATCTTTCGATCGTTGATGGTAACAGCGGCAGGCGCAAGCGTACCCCCAGGGCTGATCTGGTGGAACGTCGTTTCCATCTGGGCCTGTGCCTGGGTGTTGTGGGGTGCATGGTAAGTGGGCGCCGAGCTGAGCGCCTCAAGACGGTAATCGCGGACACCGCCGAGGTGGATTACCCGGGTATGCGTTTCTATCAGTTGGATAGCCGGCAAAAAGCGCTCGCGCTGCAACCCGCCTTGGTAAAGTGACGATGGCGGCGTATTCGAGGTGAATATCAGGGTCATCCCTTGCTCGACCAGGGCGTGCAATAGCCCGGAAAGAATCATGGCATCGCCGATATCGGACACATAAAACTCATCGAAACCGAGCACCCGGGTTTTGCCTGCAATCTCGGTGCCGATCCGGCGCAAAGGGTCGCTCTGGCTGCGCAAGGCCCGCAGGCGCTCGTGGATCTCGAGCATAAAGCGGTGAAAGTGCACCCGCCGCCAGTGTGATTCATGCAGGCTGTCGAGCAGTGTATCCATCATCACCGTTTTACCCCGGCCGACCGACCCCCAAAGATAAATACCTTTTTCACCGAAAAACGGCCGGCGGCGCAGATGTCGTGCCCAGTCCGACAACTTTGTCGGCCAGGCGCGCTCGGATTTGTCGAAAGAGTGGTTGAGTTCCTCGGCCAGGTGGGTAAACGCTGCCAGAGCCGGCTGTTGATCAAAGTCCGGTGTGGCCCGAGGTCGTGACAGGCGGTCTGTGAACTCGGTGGCGAACGTCTCGGACAGGTCCACGCTTAAGGTAGTGGAGTCGATGCAACGAGGATACCGTCGCTGTCGGCCCACAAATAGTGGCCCGGGGTAAAAGTGGTGCCGGCCAAGCGTACGGGCAGTTGTGGTTGCCCCTCGCCGCGCTTAGTGCTCTTAGCCGGACAGGCCGCGAGCGCCTTGATACCAATTGGCAGGGCGCACAGTTGTTGGCTATCGCGGATGCAGCCGTAGACGATCAACCCGTGCCAGCCGTTATCTTGCGCAAGCGCACCGATCTGGTCGCCGACCAGTGCGCAGCGCAACGACCCACCGCCATCGATAACCAGTACCTTTCCCGCGCCCTCGCCCTCAAGCGTTGAACGTACCAGGCTGTTGTCTTCGAATACTTTGACTGTGGCAATAATTCCTTCAAAGTGCTCCGCACCGCCGAAATCAGTAAAAATCGGCTGCGCCACCTGCAGGTGGTCGGCATGGGCATCATAAAGATCAGCAGTTCGGGTCATGTGGCACCTGCCAGGGTTGCGGTTTCCCGGGTTGTGGAAAAACCGTTGAGTTCCTCGAAGGCATGCAGGCCGGAGAACTCCTCGGGGTCTATAGGTCCGCCGGTCGAGTCGGGATGTATCACGGCAAGGAGGTGGCCAATGCCGTACGCCCCGGCTGCGCGCAGCACTGCAAGATTGTCATCAATGAAAAGAGTGCGATCCCCCGCGAACGGCTCAATGGCTTGCAGATTGTTCCAGAAAGTCGCGCACTCCTTTGGATAACCCAGCGTATGGGAACTCACAATACGATCAAACATCGGTTCCAGGCCGGTCTGGCTCATCTTCAGGTCGATGCTCGCTGGGTGAGCATTGGTGACCAGTACCACCCGTCGGGTATCGGCATGCAGTGCCGTGAGGAAATCACGGGCGCCAGGGCGGATCTGGATAAGGTGGCGTAGTTCGGCTTTAAGGCCGGCAATGTCCAGGCCCAGTTCATTGGTCCAAAAGTCTACGCAGTACCACTCGAGCGTCCCGCGCAAGGCATGCATCCGGGCAAAAAGTGTACTGCGCGCACCATCCAGAGCGATTCGGTGCTGGTTTGCGTATCGACGTGGGATGAAGTCCGTCCAGAAGTAGTTATCAAAATGCAGATCCAGCAAAGTGCCGTCCAGGTCCAGGAATACCGAGTCAATCTGCGTCCAGTCAATCACGGCCATATTATGTGTAACGCCTGTTATGAAGGTAAAGGGCGACAAAGCGTCCAGGATAATTAGACTGTACCGGATATTTTAACGCCGACCACGGGCTGCCGGATTTACCCTACATTGCACTGGCCTATGCCGCAGGTACTGCATTGTTTCGAAGGGTGGTCTGGGTTAATCTGCACTCCCATCAGTATCCCGCCAGGCAAGCTCGCACCCGCCCACTCATGAGCGTGTTACCCCAAATCCTCAAGACCACCGTAGTGGCGCGTAGCCGTCTTTTTAATATCGAAAGTGTGGATCTGCGTTTTGCTAATGGCAATGAGGTCAGTTTTGAGCGCTTGGTAGGCCAGGGCACCGGGTCGGTACTGGTGGTGCCTCTGTCGGCGGTTGACCAGTTGCTGCTGGTTCGTGAGTATGCGGTGGGCCTGCAACGTTATGAGTTGGGCTTCGTTAAAGGGCGTATCGATGCCGGTGAAACGCCGGATCAGGCGGCTCATCGTGAATTGCGGGAGGAGACGGGATTTGACGCAGCTGTGGTTGAATGTTTGGCGAGGGTATCGCTAACTCCGGCATATTCGAATTATCAAACTCATGTGTTTGTTGCACAGGATCTGTTTGAATCACCGCTGGATGGTGATGAGCCCGAAACCCTTGAAACGGCGCAATGGCCGCTGGCGGATCTTTGTGGGTTGCGGGCGCGGGAGGATTTTTCCGATGCCCGCAGTTTGCTCGCTACCTATCTCGTGGCTGAGAAGCTGGGGCAGGGATAGTGAATCATCATTCGCTGCTGGCACAGGTCGTCAATATTGCAACAGCAGCGGGTGATGTGATTCTCGATGTTTACGGGAAAGAATACGAGATTGCCCACAAGGCCGATGGTTCGCCGGTCACCACGGCGGATCAGCGTGCTCATGAGGTCATCGTTGAGCGGCTTCAAGCCTTGACACCCGATATCCCGGTTCTGTCTGAGGAATCCAAGGGCATCGATGTTGAAGATCGCCTGCAATGGCCACAGTTGTGGTTGGTTGACCCACTCGATGGCACCAAGGAGTTCATTCGCCGCAACGGTGAGTTCAGTGTCAATATCGGCCTGGCTGAAAACGGCAAACCGATCCTCGGCGTGGTCTACAGCCCATGTACCCGGACCAGCTATTTTGCAGCTCAAGGTGCAGGCGCCTGGCGTCAGATCGCGCAACAGCCGGCTCAGCGTATACAGGTAGAGTCGTATGACCCCTCCCGGCCACGAATGGTCGCCAGTCGCTCGCATTCCGGGGAAGCGGTAAACGCGTTTCGTGATGCACTCACAGCGACGAGTGGAACTGTTCCCCAGATCGTCAGCATGGGCAGTGCGCTAAAGGCTTGCATAGTCGCGCAGGGTGATGCCGATGTGTACCCACGCCTTGCCCCCACTTCGGAGTGGGATACCTGCGCATCCCACTGCGTACTGAACGAGGCCGGCGGTCAACTGATTGATTGCGCGGGCGCGGAGTTGAATTACAACAAAGCGAGCATCCTCAACCCCTGGTTTCTGGCTATCGCTGACTCGAATGTTGACTGGCTTCGGTTTTGCCCGCCAGAGCCTGTGCAGGGGTAACACGGCGCCAGGCTGATCTGCCAGGGCGATGATCCGCCCCGGACTATAATTACGCTGGCGTCAGACCGAGTGGGCCGAGTGCCCCAAAATCAGCATGCGCAAGCTTCCCTTTACCAAGATGCACTCGCTGGGCAATGATTTTGTCATGCTCGATGGCGTGCGCACGCCACTGGACCTTGACGCCGCGCTGGTCAGACAGCTGGCAGACCGTAATCACGGCGTTGGTTGTGACCAGTTGATCGTAGCGCAGCCAGCCATTGGTGATGCGGACTTTTTTATGCGCATTTTTAATGCCGATGGTAGCGAGTCCGGCCAGTGCGGCAACGGAGCGCGGTGTTTTGGCCGTTTTCTGATCGAGCAAGGCCTGACCGAGTGCCGTGAACTTGAAATACAGACCATCAGCACGCATATCCGTCTGACAGTGGCTGATGGCTGGCAGGTCACGGCCCAACTTGCGCCCCCCAGTTTCGAACCCCGGGATATCCCTTTTAACGCGCCGGCCGTTGCTGGCGATTACCCGATTGTAGTTGGGGGTGAAACGTTGCGGATCGGGGCCGTATCGATGGGCAACCCCCATGCGGTCTTGATCGTCGATGATATTGATGTCGCTGGGGTGGATCAATTGGGCCCAATGCTCGAGTGTCACTGCGATTTTCCGCAGCGCACCAATGTGGGTTTTGCCCAAGTGGTTGACCGGCAGACCTTGCGTCTGCGGGTATGGGAGCGTGGTGTGGGAGAAACGCTTGCCTGTGGTAGCGGGGCTTGCGCGGCCGTTGCCGTGTGTCGTTTGCAGGAGCGGATCGACGACACGGTTTGTGTGACGCTCCCGGGCGGCCTACTCAGCGTGACCTGGCCCGGCCATGGTCCTATCAGTATGAATGGCCCAGCCGTCAGCGTTTTCGATGGACAGTGGCCGATTTTTTGATATGACCTCGCGCCCGACCTCCGACGATACACCAGGGCTTGGCCTTGAGGAGCGTGAGGTTGCGGATTTTCTGCGCCGTCACCCGGATTTTTTTGAGCGCCACCTCGCCTTGTTAACCGAACTGGTGGTTCCTCATTCGGGTCGTACCGGTGCGGTATCGCTGCTGGAACGCCAGGTTACTATCCTGCGTGACCAGCTTGGTGCTGAACGTGGTCGCTTGAAGTTGTTGATGAACGCGGCGCGCGAAAACAGCCGGCTACAACAGCGGCTGCAACGCTGTTTTCAGGCGATCGCCAGCGCCTGTGATTTCAGCGACCTGGCACGTGTTGTGCCTGAGGTGTTGCAACAGGAGTTTGACCTGGATAGCGTTGTTGTCAAATTTCTCGATACGGTTGTGGGCACGACGGCGCCAGTGCAAGCTCTCGCGGCTTATTCTGATGAAACAGTACAGGCGCTGATTCAGCGTTTTCAGGGAAACGCCTGTTTGGTCGAGGCCCCACCATCGGCCGAGGTGATGTGTCACCTTCCACCGGCCAGCGCTTCGCGGGTTGGTTCATGCGCAGTAGTACCGATATGCAATGCAGATCAGGTTCTACTCGGCTGGGCGATCCTGGCCGCGCATGATTCGCAGCGCTATCGTGCAGATATGGACACGGTGCTGCTTGAGGGGCTGGGGGGGCTGATCGGTGCCGCCTGCACCCGCCTTAATCTTTCCTGAGTTCGGGTTATGACTGGCAAAGATAATCTGGTCAGCGCTTTTCTTGATTACCTGCGTTACGAGCGCCGATTTTCCACTCACACTGTGGCGGCGTATGAGCGTGATCTTGCACGGCTTGTCGCATTTGCCGCCGAGCGCGGTGTCAGTAATCTGCTCAAGCTTGCGCCAGCGCAGGCGCGGTTGTTTCCCGCGCGTTTGCATCATGCGGGGCTGGCCAGCCGCTCTATCAGCCGTAGCCTGTCGGCTGCGCGTTCGTGTTATCGCTATTGGCTGCGTGAGAAACGAATCAAGGTCAACCCCTTTGAGGGTGTCTCGGCCCCGCGCGGCCAGCGCAAACTGCCCAGCACCCTTAATATCGAACAAGCGGCACAACTCGTTGCGATCAAGCCGCGCTCGGACCTGGACTACCGCGACCGGGCGATACTCGAGCTGTTTTATTCGTCAGGCCTGCGCTTGTCCGAATTGGCGGGTACGGATCTTAAGGATATTGATTTGGCCACCTGTACTATCGTGATTACCGGCAAGGGAGGGAAGACCCGGGTGGCGCCGGTCGGGCGCTATGCCATTAAGGCCATTACTGATTGGCTGGAGCGCCGAGAGGCCCTGGCAAAGCCGGAGGAAGTCGCGGTATTTATCGGACGCCAGGGGTCCCGCCTGGGGCCGCGTGCGATTCAGAAACGAGTTCAGGTCTGGGCAGCCCGCCAGGGGCTGGGGCGCAGTGTGCACCCACACATGCTCCGTCACTCCTTCGCCAGTCACCTGCTGGAATCAAGTTCAGATCTGCGTGCGGTGCAGGAATTGCTGGGTCATGCCGATATCTCGACCACTCAGGTTTACACGCACCTTGATTTTCAGCATCTGGCCAAGGTTTATGATCAGGCGCATCCGCGAGCACGCCGACGCAAGGGCTGAGCGATAAATGGCCTTGCGTTACGGCCTGGTTGGCGACGTGGAAGTGTTTGATCGATTGCGAGTTTTTCTTCAGGTCGACCTTGGGCATCAGTTCGGTGATGGGGCTTGGCCCGTTTGCCGGATTTGCCGTGCAGTGTGACCCCACGAGTGTTGCCCGGCACGGTTCGATCCCGGGAGTCCTCAGCTATGCGATCATGGCAGACGCTTTGTCTGCCACGGATGCCAGGGGCCAGACCCTGACTGCCAGATCGCGGGTTGCAGGCAGCCAGGACCGATCGCTTATTTTTGTTTACTTTAAGATACGACTAAGGGCTTGATCCACATGGTAATATCGCGCTCTTCGCCAGCCCGTTGGGGCGGCGAGAAGCTGAATGAACCCCCTATTTTTGAGGATTTCCCATGTCTTTTGTTGCTTTGGTTCCAGTTATTCTGGGCATCATTGGCCTTATAGCAGCGTTTGCTGTCTATCGCACTTTACTTTCTTATGCTCCCGGCACCGGCAAGGTGACCCAGATCGGCGACCAAATCCACAAAGGTGCACTGGTCTTCATGCGCCGCGAATACAGCTACCTTGCGATATTCGCGATCGTAGTAGGCGTATTGATATTTTTCTCCGATCTGGGCTGGCGCACCACAGTCGCATTTTTCATTGGTGCTATTGCCTCGGCCTCGGCTGGGTACATCGGCATGTTTGCCGCAACCCAGGCCAACGTGCGCACCACAACCGCCGCCGCCGAAAATGGCGCGGCTGCCGCATTGACCGTGGCGTTTTACGGTGGCTCGATCATGGGTCTTACGGTTGCTGCCATGGGCCTTTTGGGATTGGGGCTTCTTTATCTTGCTTTTGGGGGTGATCCACATACCGCTCACGTGATTCACGGTTTTGGCATGGGAGCTTCGACGGTGGCACTGTTCTCGCGTGTCGGCGGGGGTATATTTACCAAGAGTGCAGATGTGGGCGCCGACCTGGTCGGCAAGATTGAGGCCGGTATTCCAGAGGATGATCCGCGTAACCCCGGTGTGATTGCTGATAACGTAGGTGATAACGTCGGCGATGTGGCCGGGATGGGCTCGGATATCTTTGAATCCTATTGTGGCGCCATGATTGCCTCTATTGCGATCGCGGCTACCTTGGGGCCTGAGGTGCTGGACACGTTGGCTGGTGGCGATCAGAGCAAGCTCATGTTCTTGCCGCTGGCGCTGGCCTCGGTCGGAATCCTGTGTTCGCTGGCAGGCATCGCCCTGGTTAAGGGTGCCTCGAGCAAGGCTCCCGAGACGGCACTGCGTACCGGCACCATTGGGGCCTCAGTCATATTTATTGTTGCCGCCCTGGCGCTGACCCATTGGTCGGATATCAGCCTTAACATCTGGTGGTCGGTTGTGGTCGGCGCGCTCGGTGGCATCGTCATTGGCCTGGTGACCGAGTACTACACCGCCGGCAGCCCGGTGCGAAAGATCGCCCGAGCCGGTGAAACTGGCCCAGCGACGGTGATGATTGCCGGGCTTTCGATCGGCATGCAGTCCGTGGTGGTACCAGTACTGATGCTGTGCGCAATCATCTGGATTGCCAGTTCATTGTCTGGCCTTTACGGGGTTGGTATTGCCGCAGTCGGTATGCTGGCGACCGTTGGTATTACCATGGCAATCGATGCCTACGGGCCGGTTGCCGACAACGCCGGCGGCATTGCCGAGATGGCAGGCCTGGGCGAGGAAGTACGCGAGATTACCGATTCGCTTGATGAACTGGGCAATACCACTGCAGCGATTGGCAAGGGTTTTGCCATCGGCGCGGCAGCACTGGCTGCCCTTGCGATCATCTCGGCTTATATCGAGACCGTGGCCCATCGCCTGCCAGACTTCAGTTTGCAGATCAATGACCCGATTGTTCTGACAGGTATGTTTCTGGGCAGTATCTTCCCGTTCCTGGTCAGCAGTCTGACGATGACTGCGGTGGGTGATGCGGCCTTTGAAATGATTCGCGAGATTCGACGTCAGTTCAAGGAGATTCCCGGTCTGTTAGAAGGCACTGCGGAGCCGGATACAGCCCGTTGCGTGGATATTGCCACCACGGCTGCACTTAAGCGCATGGTCGCGCCAGGCGTGCTGGCTGTAGGTGCGCCGGTGGTCGTCGGTTTCACCCTCGGCCCGGCTGCACTGGGTGGCATGCTCGGCGGTGCACTGCTCGGCTGTGTGTTGCTGGCGCTGACCATGGCCAATGCCGGTGGGGCCTGGGACAATGCCAAGAAGTATGTCGAGAAGGGTAACCTCGGCGGCAAGGGTTCCGATGTGCATAAGGCCGTCGTGGTCGGAGATACCGTAGGGGATCCATTTAAGGATACCTCAGGACCTTCGATGAATATTCTGATCAATGTGATGGCGATCGTTTCACTTGTGATTGCTCCACTTTTAGGCTGAAAAATGACAACCTCTTAGGCCATTACCCCAAGAATGGGTGAGGGGAATGGCGGGGTCGGCGTTAAGCCGGCCTTTTTTTTTGTACTCCGGATGGTTGACAATACCCTTTTACACAAAGTGAATTGGTTGGCCATAAAAAACTGATGGGTATCGTTACCAGAGCGGCGGTTGAGGCGGATCTTAAGGCGGTGCACGCGATCTATGCGCAAGAGGTGTTGCACGGTACCGCCTCTTTTGAACTCGATCCGCCGACTCCGGCTTTGATCAAAGAGCGCTGGCAATTGGCCAAAGATGCGGGACTGCCTTACCTGGTCGCGCTGGTTCACGGCAAGGTTGTCGGCTTTGCCTATGCTTTGCCGTATCGCCCCCGCCCGGCCTATCGTTATACCGTGGAGCACTCGATTTATGTCGAGGTGGATTCGCGGCGACAGGGGATTGGCGCGCGGCTTTTTTGCGATCTGATTGATGCCTGCACCGCCTGGGGTGCCCGGCAGATCATTGGCATTATTGGCGACAGCGCCAACGTGGCTTCCATTCGCGCGCATGAGCATGCCGGGTTCAGACAAGTTGGCACTCTGGAGAGCGTAGGATGGAAGTTCGGTCGCTGGCTGGATACCGTGATCGTGCAGCGTACACTGGGCTCGGGGAATGTCGAACCGCCGGGAGAATGTCAGTGAGTGTTGTAATGCCGTGCACCGTTGACCACCTGGTGGTCGGGGCGGCGTCCCTTGATGCCGGGTGTACTTTCGTTGCCGATCTGCTGGGTGAGTTGCCGCTGCCTGGCGGAGTTCATCCACAGCTGGGCACCCATAACGCTGTGTTGTCGCTGGGTGGGTCGGTATACCTTGAAGTGATCGCGATTGATCCTGATGGCAAGACGCCCGCCTTTCCCCGCTGGTTTTCTCTTGACAGTGACCAGACCCGCGCTGACCTTGAGATCAGCCCACGGCTGCTGACCTGGGTGGTACGCACACCCGCAATCGCATCGCTGAAACAACTGGATGCATATGCCGGTTGCAAAGTGCGCTCCATGTCACGTGCCCACCTGAGGTGGCAATTTGCATTTACCGCCGATGGGCAGTGTCTTGCCGGCGGATTGTTGCCTCATGTGATCCAGTGGCAGGGGTCTGCGCACCCGGTGGATGTGCTGCCACCGGGGAATTGCCGGTTCAGTGGCCTACACGGTGAATCTTTGGATGCAGTCCAGATCAATCTGGCGTTAGCGCAGATGGGGTTATGTGATTCGTTATCGTGCGCCGAATCCGACACCCATGCTGCATCGTTTTGGGCACTTATCGATACACCGCGTGGATCGGTTCGCCTCTGACGGGCGTTATCGCATCCCAGGGAAAGAAACAGCAGATGCGCCTCGAGGGCGACACCAAGTGTGTATATCCGGATTGGCTGGGAGCGTTACGATTGTTGTATACATTCCAGCGCAACCTCGGTGAGCGCTTGCCACAGACTGCGGTTCATAGCGGTACTGAGGTCGATATTTACCAGCCGGACAGCGCACCGCGGGCAACGGCTATCTTTGTGCCCGGCTTTGCGATTCGTGGCCGTGAAGATTCCCGGATCCGGAATCTCGGCTGGGCCCTGTGCGCGACTGGTCTGCGGGTGCTGATCCCGGACGTTGCCAGTATTCGCGCCCTGAAGATATCGGTTGACCAGCCCGACGAGGTACAGCAATTGCTCGAATCACTGGTGGCTGACTCGAGCATGGTAACGACACCCGGACTGTCTTTGTTATCTGTGTCGTTTTCTGGCATTTTCGTACTGCGTGCAGCACTTAGCGCAGTGTTGGCCCAGCGGCTGCGCGCCCTGTGCCTGATTGGCGGTTACTTTGATATTGAACGGGTAGCGTCTTTTCTGATCAACTCAGATCGTGCTGACCCCTATGGTCGGCTGATCATTGCCCGCAGTTACTACAGCGATGATGATCCGGCATTGGCGCCGGTGCGCGAGGTACTGTCGCGCTGCGTTGAGGCATCGGCCCTGGACAATACCGGACCGAGCGACCTGGACACCCTTTTCGATACATCTGATCCGCTTGAGGCCGGACTGCACCAATTGCTGACCGACCCGCACCAGCGGCAGGCTTTCTACCGCCAGGTCATAACCATGTTTAATGATTCCTGGTCAGGTTATCGGGTACCGGATGATTTCCCATCTGACATGCCGCCAGTGTTTTTGCTGCATGGGCGACAAGACCGGGTGATTCTACCGGAGGAGTCGCGCCGTCTCGCCCAATTATTGCAGGACAGGGGTATCTCACATCGCCTGTGCCTGACCGATTTCCTTGGGCATGGTGACGCCGCGATATCGTTGGCCCGTCTGCCCGAATTGTATCGCCTGCTTGCGGGCTTTGCCTGGTTCCTGGGGTATACGCGCGGCTGAGGTACGTCAGTGGAATCTCACAGCGATCCCTGCTCGCGTTTGCCCGCGCAGTGCACGCAGCACAGCTGGGTTGGGTCCAGCGCCAGCCGCGCAGGGGCGATGGCCTCGCCGCAGTCATCACACAACCCGTAGTCGGGATCTTTATCGATACGCACGAGTGTCCGGGTAATAGCTTCGAGCATTGCTTCGCGCCGCCGGGCCAGTTCAAGTGACATCTGGTGATCCTGCATGGCCTCGGCACGCGACAGGCGTCCGACACGGGCTTGGTCGAGCTCTACAGTCTCCACCTGGCTGAGTACAGATTCACGAGTTAGTGCTGCCCGGCGTTTCAGCAGAGCCTTGCGAATTTTGTTGCGATCAATCATTTTCAGTGATCCCCGGTGCAGTATGCCGGTTGTCACATAAATCGGCCAGGCAAAAAAAGAGGACGCCTGTAAGGCGTCCTCTTTGTCGGGGGTGATCGCTATTTACAGGTATTTAACTATCCCTGACATGATGATCGTAAGCACCACAGAGGAGGTGATGACGGCGTTGACCGACTGCATAGCGCCGTTCATTTTGCCCCAGATCGCGTTGGCCTCGATGATCACGATAATGGCCAGGCCAACCAGCAAAGCAACGCTGCTCACGGTGATATCACCGGCTCCGCCCCAAACGCCACCATTCGCCGGGGCGTGCCCGGACGCCACCATGAAAAACAGCATGGGCAAAGAGAGCAAAGTGTTGGTCCGCGATGCCAGACCAGCTTTGGGTCCGGCTGCGGCTTTGTCACCAGATTCCAGGCCAATGACAATTTTTTGATTAGGCCAGATGATCAGCCAGACGTTGAGCATCATCAGAGTGCCCATAAGTATGCCGAGGGTGATGCTTAGATTAACCCCCCCATAGCGGTACATGACACTGCCAATCAATAGAAGACCGGTGAGGAAGGTGAACATCGCTGCCCAGCGAAACCACCACAGAGCTCGTGGGGCAAGCTTCGCCATGACATCGGCTTTGGCGCCATCATCAGCCTCTTTGACGTACTCGGTTTGAACGAAGTTGAAGTAATACAGCAGGCCAATCCAGGCCACGCCAAAAACGATATGGCCCCAGCGCATAACGACATCTAAAAGGTAACTCATTTATCTCCCCTCCCAAGCATGGGTTTGATGGGTGCGACCCCGCGCCGACTACAGGCCCGAGACTACACGGTTGCGATTAGCTGTCTGTAAGATAACCACACGATTTTCAGGTTGATTGCGCATCCTGATAGCGTGATTTTAGTGCAGGCGCGGAACAAGCACCAACAGGGCTGCGCCAGTTCAGGCCGCAGCCCCAGCCTTTGCGTTACCCCCTCAAGCCACCGACGGCAATCCCGCCAACGCCATGGCCGCTTCACCTTCGTCATAAGCGTAGTCCTGCAGCTGGCCGGCGTTGTAGTCGGTATAGGCCTGCATATCGAAGTAACCGTG
>Ga0208640_1000601_pt1 | contig 15319 bp, 15 predicted proteins | sample ETNtaG_23_FD_185774 | JGI IMG/M metagenome (GOLD analysis project Ga0208640, IMG submission 185774) | Marine microbial and viral communities from oxygen minimum zone, Eastern Pacific Ocean - ETNP201310SV72 (SPAdes) (version 2) | ecosystem: Environmental > Aquatic > Marine > Oceanic ... | reverse complement strand
TCGAGAATTGTAAATCCCGTAGATGTAAATCCTGATATTGCTTCAAAGTAAGAATTTATAAAACTTATATCGTAAATACTTAAATAATAAGGCATGGAAATTAATAATGGAAAATAAAAAAAACCAGAGATAACAAGAAATAATTTTTCAAAAAAATTTATTTTTACGTTAAGAAATTTTTTATTATAAAAAATAAAAATAATACCAAGAAATAAAGATACCAATAAACAGCCAAAATATACTTGTATATTTATTAAATTGTCAAAATAGTAGCAAAAAAGAATATTAAATAACGAAAAAACTGAAACGAATATAGTAAATATTCCCAAATATAAAAATGTTGATCTAAACATTTGTTAATTAAAAGATATATTAGAAAGAACTAACCCTAAATAAATTTTCAACTTTTTTGAGTTGATCTCTTTTAGTTAAAAAAACAACCAAATCCTTTTTTTCAAAGATAAAGTTTGATTTCGGAATAATAATATCGTCTTTTCTTAAAATAGCCCCTATTCTAATGTCCTTTGGAAGATTGGATTCTTTTAAACTTTTATTAATTAATTCTGAGCTTTCTATAATTTCTGCTTCTATGAATTCATACTCTCCATCTAGTAAGCTGTATACAGTTTCTATAGTGCCTTTATGAACGTGTTTTAGTATGTTTGAAACTGTCATCATTCTTGGATCGACCAAATCATCAATTTTTAGTGATGACTGTAATAAGCTATAATTTGATTTATTTACCAGGGCAATTGTTCTTTTGTTTGGCGAAGATTTTTCAGATAACACACATAACATTACATTATTTTCATCATCGTTAGTTAAAGCTAAGACCGTTTCTATTTCTTCTATGTTAGCTTCCTTTAGTACCTCTTCATCTAGGCCATCACCATTAATAACTATTGAATTTTCAAGTTCACTCGCAATTTGTTCTGCTCTTTCCTTATTTTTTTCTATAATTTTTATTCTTGAATCTTCCATAGATTTTTCTAAATTTTTTGCTAAATTTAAGCCAATATTACCACCACCAACGATAAGGATTTTTTTTGCAATTTTTTCATCATGTCCAAAAGCTGCTAGAGTTCTATTTAGTTGAGATGAATTAATCACTACATAAGCTTTATCATTTAATTTCATTTTATCTGTTTTGTTGAGTATTAAAAATTTTTCGTCTCTTATAACGCCTAAAATATTTGCCTCTAAATCTGGAAATGTTTTTGTTAATTTATTTAATTGAATATTTACTAAAGGACACTTTTCATCTATTGCAATTTCTAACATTTTTATTTTACCTTTAGCAAAAGGAACATTATCCAATGTTCCTGGAGCTTCTAATTTTCTTTTCAAAGATTTGGCAACCTCTAATTCAGGAGAAATAATTACATCAACCGGTAGTTCTATTTTACTGTAAAGTTTACCATATTTTGGATCGAGATAATCATGTGATCTTATTCTTGCTATTTTTTTTGTAACATTATAAATAGAATGGGCTATCTGGCAAATTATCATGTTAACTTCATCACTTTTTGTAACAGCAATAATCATATCTGCTTCTTTTGCTCCCGCTTTTTCAAGAACAGAAGGAAAAGTAGCCCTTCCTACAATGGCCTTAACATCGATTGAATCGCTAATCTTTTGAATATCTTCACTTGATTGGTCAATCATTGTTACTGAATGACTTTGGGCTGATAATTGTTTGGCTATACTAAATCCTACCCTTCCAGCCCCACAGACAATAATATTCATTAATTTATACCTTTGATTCCTAGAGTTTTCAATTTTCTATGCAAAGCAGATCTTTCCATACCGACGAAATCTGCAGTCTTTGATATGTTACCTTTAAATTTTTTTAGCTGTAAAGTTAAATATGATTTTTCAAAATTTTCTCTCGCCTCCTTTAAAGGAAAAGAAAAATTTTTTTCAGATATGTCGGTTTCATTAATTGAAATTTTTTTCAAAGATTCTTTAATAATCATGTTGATATCTTCTTTTTTTTCATTCGGCGATAATATTGCAATTCTTTCAACTAAATTTCTTAGTTCCCTAATATTTCCTGGCCAAGCGTATTCAAATAAATATGGGTTGTTACTATCAATTTCAAACTTCGGCACTCCATATAAATTTGAAATTGTTTTGGAAAAATAATCAATTAACAATGGAATATCTTCTGTTCTATTCTTTAATGGTTCCAGGTTTATAGGAACAACGTTTAGTCTGTGATAGAGATCTTCTCTAAAATTTCCACACTCTATTTCTTTGCTTATATTTTTACTTGAAGTACATATGATCCTGACATCTACATTAATGTCGTGATTACCGTTTAATCTTTTAAATTTTTGATCAGTTAATACTCTTAAAATTTTTGCTTGTGTTTCCAATGGTATTTCCGAAACCTCATCAATAAGAAGTATACCATTAGTTGCCTTTTCTAACGCACCATAAAGTATTGTTCCATCGTTATTTTCTGAACCAAAAAGCTCAAGTTCATATTTTTCTGGATCAAGTAATGCTCCTCTTAAAATAATTAAGGACTTTTTTGATCGATTAGAACTTTTATGAATTTTTCTTGCAATTAATTCCTTTCCTGAACCTGCTGCTCCGAAAATAAAAATTCTACTTTCTGTTAGGGATAATTTTTTTATTTGTTCTTTCAATTTCATTATAGAAGGACTTTTTCCTATTAAATCGTAAGAATGGAATAATTTATTTTGAAGGTTTTTGTTTTCCTTTTTTAAGCCGTAGTTTTCGACCGCCCTATTTACAAAATTAATTAATCTTTGGGATTCAAAAGGTTTTTGTATAAATTCAAATGCACCAGATTTTAATGAATCTATCGCCATTTTAATATTAGCGTGGCCAGAAATGATTATTACAGGAACGTCAATATCTTTTTTTTTTATATGAGTTAACAATTCAATTCCGTCGTTATCTCCTTTATCAAGTTTTACATCAATGATCGCAACGTCTGGTAACTTTTTATCAATTTCACTTAAAGCCTGATTGTAATTTGCTGCTTGTCTAATATAAAAGCCACGATCCTCCAAAAGACTGGAAATAAGTAACCTTATGTCTGAATTATCATCAATGATTAAAATTTCAGCTGACATTTTTTGGTAAAATAATTTCTACTCTCGCACCTTCTTGTTTTGGCTTAAAATTAATTTTTCCATCATGATCATTTACTATTTTGTTTACAATAGCTAAGCCCAAACCTGTGCCTTTAACTTTTGTGGTAAAATATGGTTTCGCGATTTTATTCAAATTTTCGTTTGAAAAACCTATGCCGCTATCGTCTATTGTACAGTATATATAGTTATTTAATTCCTTAATTTCTATATCAATTTTATTAGCAAATTCTACACTTTTCTTTGATTTACCCATTATAGATTCAATAGAATTTTTTATTAGATTAATAAATACTCGGTTTAATTGTTCTTCATCAGCAGAGATCAATATTTTTTCTTTTTCGCATAACAAATTAAAATTAATACTAGTATTCGAAAGAGAATGTAAATCGACAATTCTAGTAACAACTTTTTTTATATCTATATTTTTTAAAATCGGTTTTGGCATTCTTGCAAAATCCGAAAATTCATTAACCAAATGTTCTATATCTTTAATTTGTCTATTAATTGTTTTTAAATAATTTTCAAAATTTTCCTTATCGTCTTTATTTGAAATTTTGCTTAAATATTTTTCTTTTAATCTATCAATAGATAACTGAATCGGAGTTAAAGGATTTTTTATTTCATGTGCTAATTTTCTAGCTACACTCTCCCAAGCCTCATGTCTTTCTGATAATAGTAATTTATCTTGTTGTTCTTTTAATCTATCTATCATCAAATTAAAGTTTTTATTTAATTTATCAATTTCTTCCTCTGCTTCTATTATTGGGACCTTTGTGTTTAAATTCCCTCCGCTGATACTTTCTGATGCTTTAATTAAATTAACTATGGGTTTAAAAAATCTTGAAGAAAATTTTATACTGATAGCAATTGATAAAAATAATAGCAGGGTTACAACAATTACATAAATTAATACAAATGTTATTTTTATTCCTGTTCTTTTGTTTTGTACGCTATAATAAAAATTTATTGCTTGTTCAGTTTCTTTTAAATAGTTAATAATCTTTGGATCTAAAAATTTTACGACATATAAATAGGTGTCAATAAAACTTTCAAGTTTTAATAATGAAGACGATCTATTTGTAAGCGCATCAGTAATTTTAATTGGTCTATTATCTGATACTAATAATTCATAAGCTTTATCTAGAGGAGGAACAAACTCTAATGTAACATCTCTTACATCGGACATTAATATTTTCCCAGATCCATCCAATAAATGTATTTCATCTAATCTTCTAATTAATCTTTGGTGTTTCAAAACATTTTTCAAAATTTTAGGATTATCATGAAAAAAAATAGCGTTTCTATTTATGTCTATTGCAACTAATAAAACATCAGCTTCAATATTGTTTCTAGTTTCGTCTACATAATTTTTTGCAACATCATATGAATTATTCACTGCCGTAGTAATTTTCTGATCAAAATATTTTTGTAGTCCTACAGAAAACAAAATTAAAGAAAATATTGCGATAAGTATTGATGGCAATAAAACAGATATAGAAAAAAAAGATATATATCTTAGATTTGCTTTTGAACCTACTCCTTGTTTTTCTTTATCTTTGAAAAGCTTATAAATCTCTCTTACAATTATGAAAAAGAATACTAAGACCAGGGCCAGATCTATAACTAACAAGGTTTGAAGATTAAAATAATTTAATTCAATAAAACTTTCATTAATAAATGTAAAAAATGTTAATATACCTAATGGAAAACTTATTGAAAAAACAACAAAGATCCATTTATTTTTTTTAATAAAATCTAGCATCTTAAAATAATAAAATATTTAAATATTATTGATATATAATACATAATGAGCATTTTTCTAATATTACTAGCTGCTGGCGAAAGCAAAAGACTAAAATCCAGTATACCAAAGCCCTATATAACAGTTAACAATAAAAAATTATTAGAACACGCATTAAATTCATTCCGAGATTTTCATGCAATTAAAAAAACTGTAATTGTTTATAATAAAAAACATAAAAAACATCTAAATAAATTAAGTCCAAAAAACACCTTAAAAATTGTAGGAGGGAAAACTAGGCAGGAATCTACATTTAAGGCACTAAAAAAGATAAAAAAAATGAATTGTAAAAAAGTATTAATTCATGATGCTGCTAGGCCCCTTACTTCTAAAAAGATTATAAATGAAATTATAAAAAAACTTAGAACAAATCATGCAGTAGTACCTATAATAAAAGTAATTGATGCAACAAAACGAGTTAAAAAAAAAATAATTTTTAAAAATATTAAACGTAACAGTTTAAGATTTTCTCAAACTCCACAAGGTTTTACTTTCAAAAAAATATATGAAAAGCATAGAAAAAATATGAATACTTCCGTTGATGATGACTCTGCTTTATTCACAGATAACGGTGAAAAAGTAGTAAGCATAAATGGCAGCAAAAAAAATTTAAAAATAACTGACAAAGAAGATCTGGATATATTCAAGTCTTTATTAAAAGGAAAAAATTATTCTGGTATCGGATTCGATGTTCATAAATTAGTTAAAGGAAGAAAACTTTACCTAGGGGGAATTAAAATTCCTTCTGTCCTTGGACTCAAAGGTCATTCTGATGCCGACCCTATTCTTCACGCTCTCATCGACAGCTTACTTGGTGCATGTAGATTAGGTGATATTGGAAAATTATTTTCTGATAAAAATAAAAAATATAAAAATATTAGATCTACAATTTTTCTTAGAAAAGTAATTGAATTAATTAAATCTAAAAATTTCTCAATCAACAACATTGATATAAATATTATTGCTCAAAAACCTAAAATAAAAAAATATTCAAAAAAAATGATACAAAGAATAAGTGAGTTGTGCGAAATAAACCCTAATGAAATTAATATTAAAGGTAAGACAACTGAAAAACTTGGTTTAATAGGGAAAGGAAAGGCCATAGCATCTGAAATTATAACTTCTGTGACCAAATATGATCAATAAAATAAACTTGTTTTTCGTAACTTTTTTTGGAATTGGATATGCTAAATTTGCTCCTGGAACTGTTGCATCAATAATAACATCTATATTATTATTTATTTCATTTCATATATTAAACATTTCTTCAAATATTATTTTGATATTTCTTTTTTTTATTTTTTTTTATTCTTTTTATGCTGTTAGTTCATATATAAAAAAAATTAACAATAAAGATCCAAAAGAAATCGTAATAGATGAAGTAATTGGACAATCAATACCAATATATCTTTATGAAATATCACACGTCACAGCAAAACAATTTGCTGAAGCTTTAGTGTTCTATGCAATAATATTTATACTTTTTAGACTTTTTGACATCATTAAGCCTTTCCCAGTGAGCTATTTTGATAAAAAATTCAAAAACACCTTTGGTGTTATCTTTGATGATATTTGCGCAGGTTTTTATGTTGTATTAATTCTTGTTCTATACATGATTTTAAAATGAAGAAATTACCACGGAAGGTAGTTAAATTATTAAGTAAGAAAAAGTTAAAAATTTCTTTTGTTGAATCTTGCACTGGTGGTTTGCTTTCTTGTGCTATTACTTCCGTTAGTGGATCTTCTAAAGTATTTACTCTTGGTTTGGTTACGTATTCTAATCAATCTAAAAATAGTATTCTTAAAATTCCAAAAAAAATCCTAAGAAGGTATGGTGCTGTTAGTTATGAAAGCTGCCTATCTATGGTAAAAAATTTAAGTAAAATTAGTAAAACTGAAGTATCAGTTTCCATAACGGGAATAGCCGGACCTAAAGGAGGTTCAGGAAAAAAACCTGTGGGTTTAGTTTATATCGGTATTAAAAAGAGAAATAAAATTTTAGTTAAAAAACACTTATTTAAAAATAGAGGCCGTTTATATATTCAAAAAACTGCGGTTAATAAATCTCTAAGGATTATTTTAAGTTTTATTAAATAACTCGTTAGCCCTTTTTTCAAACGCATCAGCTATTTTTTTTAATCCTAAATCGAAAGTTTTAATCATTAAAATATTTAAAATCTTATTTTTTAGTTCAAAATCAACATGAAAATCTACTTCACTTGAATCAGCAGTCTGTCTAAAAGTCCATTTATTTTCTAAATGTTTTAGGGGTCCTCCTATATTGGTTACATGTATTGAGTCAGCAGATTTATCGTAAATAACAAGACTTTTATATGTTTCACTAAAAAAACTTTTTCCAATGGTGAGATCGGCTGTAATTTCTATCGTATTTCCTTTATCAATTTTAGTGTGTATCCTTCCACCCAAACACCAAGGTACAAATTCTGGATATTTTTCAATATCAAGTACCATTTCGATAATATTTTTTTTAAAACAGGGAATTTTTTTTGTTATTGAAGCTGATGGCATTGGAGTTGTTTTTCTCTCAATTTTTTCATTTTAGAGAAATCATCATCCGCATGGTATGAGGACCTGGTAAGAGGTGATGAAGCAACTATTAAAAATCCCTTGGATTCTGCTATTGTTTTTAGTTCTTCATATTCCTCTGGCTGAACATATCTTGCCAGAGGATAGTGTTTAATCGAGGGTTGCAGATATTGTCCTATTGTTAAGAAATCAACATCAGCACTAATTAGATCATCCATCACCTGTAAAATTTCATCTCTTTCTTCTCCAAGTCCAAGCATAATCCCTGATTTGGTAAATATTTTATTATTTGTTTTTTTGGCAGACTTTAATAGTTCCAAAGAAGCAAAATATCTTGAACCAGGTCTAACTTTTAAATAAAGACTAGGAACTGTCTCTATATTATGATTAAAAACGTCCGGGTTAGCTTCTACAACTTTTTTATAGGCATTGCCTTTCCTTAAAAAATCTGGAGTTAAAACTTCAATAGTTGTATTTTTATTAAGTCTTCTAGTTTCTTTTATTACTTTTAAAAAATGGTTTGCTCCACCATCGTTCAAATCATCTCTATCAACAGAGGTGATTACTACGTGTTTTAAATTCAATTCTTTTGTAGCTTCTGCAATTTTAATTGGTTCTAAAGAATCTAAAGATTTTGGCTTTCCAGTTTTAACATCACAAAACCTACAGGCTCTCGTGCAGATATCACCCATTATCATAAATGTAGCATGTTTTTTACTCCAGCATTCAGCAATATTTGGGCAGTTTGCTTCCTGGCAAACAGTATTTAAATTATTTTTATTGATTATATTTTTTGTTAAAAAAAAATTCTGAGAATTTGATATTTTAGACCTGATCCATTTAGGTTTTTTTTTTATTGGATTGGATGCTTTCTTGATTTTTTCCGTGTGTCTAATCACCATTTTGTCGATTTAAGTACACTTTTTCATTTGGTTTTCCGTAAAAAAATTTTTCTCTATAAAGAATCTCCAAATAATCTAAATCTATATTATCGGACAAAAGAATTATTTTTTTCTCAACGTCATTAAGTTGCGCTATCAAATTATTTTTTTTCTGAATTAATTGATTTTGAATTTCTTTTTTTTCAAAATATGAGAATAAACCACGCTCTCCATCCAATAAATTAAATATAATATAAACAAAGAAGAAAGTGCTAATGAGAAGAAAATAATTTTTTTTTAAAATTTCTATGATCCTCATTAACTAAATATTAGCCATTTTTGCGTGTTTTCCAAGTTCTTCTTCGATTCTTAATAGCCTATTATATTTTGCGACTCTTTCAGACCTTGCTAATGAACCAGTTTTAATTTGAGATGAATTAGTCGCCACTGCCAAATCAGCTATAAATGTATCTTCGGAGTCACCTGATCTATGGGAGATTATAGTTTTAAAACCATTTTTCTGAGCTAAATTAATAACCTCTATAGTTTCGGTTAAAGTACCTATTTGGTTTGGTTTAATCAGTATAGCGTTTGCTGTCTCTTCTTTAATGCCCTTGTTTAATCTTTTTTTGTTAGTAACAAAAAGATCATCTCCCACGATTTGAGTATTTGTTTTATTAAATTTTAGAAGTCTCATAAAGCTTGACCAAGAAGCCCAATCATCTTCTGAAAAAGGATCTTCGATAGATTTAATTGGATATTTATCAACTAATTTCAAGTAGTAATCAATTGTACTTTTTGTGTTTTCAAATTTTAAGGACTGCACAGCATATTTTCCATCTTTGTGTAACTCATTTGAAGCAATATCTAAACATATTGAAAGGTCTATGCCTGGTTTGAAACCAGCTTTTTCTATAGCCTCCATGATAAGCTCTATTGCTTTTTCGTTTGTATTTAGTGATGGAGCAAAACCACCCTCATCTCCCACTGTTGTCGATAGATTTTTATTATTTATTAGAAACTTTAATTTCTGTATTACCAAAAAACATATTCTAGTTGCTTCTGAAAATGTTTTAGGTTTTTCTGGTCGTATCATAAACTCCTGTATTCTAAGAGAATTATTTGCATGCACTCCACCATTTATTATATTCATTAATGGCAACGGAATTTTATTACTAGTGGCTCCCCCTAAATATTTAAATAATGGTATTTTTTTTGAAATTGCAGCCAATTTGCTTGTGGCAACAGAAACTGCTAAAATTGAGTTTGCGCCCAGTTTTTTTTTTTGTTGTGTTCCATCCAAATCTATTAAAGTTTCATCTATTTTTGCTTGATCAAAAATATTAAAATTTTTTAATTTTTTAGATATAGTTAAATTAATATTTTTAACAGAAGATAAAACGCCTTTTCCTAAATAGTCTTTGTTCTCTTTATCTCTTAGCTCAAACGCTTCATGTCTGCCAGTAGAAGCTCCCGAAGGAACAATTGCCGAGGAATAATATCCATCATCTGAATAAACTTCCGCCTCTACAGTTGGATTTCCTCTACTATCAAAAACTTGACGTCCTTTGATATTAGTTATTTTTGCCATTCTTAATTAACTGATCAATTGTTATTAATTGTTTTAATAGATTTTCCATTTTTGATAGAGGAACCATATTAGGACCATCTGAAGGTGCGTTATCTGGATCAGAATGTGTTTCAATAAAAATAGCAGCTATACCTACAGCCACGGCTGCTCGTGCAAGATACTTTACAAATTCTCTTTGACCTCCTGTTTTCTCTCCCATGCCACCTGGTTGTTGAACTGAATGTGTTGCGTCAAAAACAACCGGGTAACCATTTTTTGCCATTATCGGTATCGATCTCATATCAGAGACTAGAGTGTTATAACCAAAACTAGCACCTCTTTCTGTAACTAAAATATTTTTATTACCAGAATCTTCTATTTTTTTTGTGACATTTACCATATCCCAAGGTGCTAAAAACTGACCCTTTTTAACGTTTATTATTTTTCCAGTTTTAGCTGCTGCTACCAATAAATCTGTTTGTCTGCATAAAAAAGCTGGTATTTGCAAAACATCTGCATGTTTTGAAACAATTTCACACTGATCTATGGTGTGAACGTCTGTCAATACTGGTATTTCTAAATCCTTTCTAATTTTATCAAAAACTGGAAGAGATTTTTCTAGGCCAGCACCTCTTTTACCCTTTATGCTAGTTCGATTAGCTTTGTCAAAAGAAGTCTTATATATCAATCCTATGTTAAGTTTTTGAGTAATTTTTTTTAACTTGCTAGCAACATCTATAGCATGTTTCTCGTTTTCCAATTGGCATGGTCCCGCTATCAAGATAAATGGATTAGAGTTTGAGATGCTCAATTTTCTACATTTAATCAGTTTATTTTTCATTAATTTCTTTCTTTATTTATTTCTGCAGCTTTAATAAAAGACGAAAATAGAGGATGTGGTGTAAAAGGTCTTGATTTAAATTCAGGATGGAACTGAACGCCAACAAACCATGGATGATTTTTTAGTTCAATTATTTCAGGCAACATACCATCTGGTGATAAAGCAGAAAAAATTAATCCTTTTTTCTCAAAATTATCTTTATATTTTATGTTTACTTCGTATCTATGTCTGTGTCTTTCTCTAATTTTTTTCAACGAATATATTTTGGATATCAAAGAGTTGTTTTTTAGTATTGCATCGTACAAACCTAATCTCATCGTCCCGCCTAAATTTTTTTCACTTCCTTTAAATATTTTTTTTCCCTTCTGCCATTCATCCAATAAACCAACGACCGGAGTGCAATTATTACCAAATTCACTGGTTGAGGCATTTTTTATGTTTAATAAATTTCTAGCGGCCTCAATTACTGCCATTTGCATACCAAAACATATTCCAAAGAAAGGTATATTGTTCAATCTTGCATATTTTATGGCAGCGATTTTACCTTCGCTACCTCTTTTACCAAAGCCGCCAGGAATAAGTATACCTGATACATTTTTTAATAGTGACTTTAAATTTTGAATTTTTAAATTTTCTGAATCTATTCTTGTAAGGTTAACTTTAAGGTTGTTTGATATTCCACCGTGAATTAACGCTTCATCTAAAGATTTGTATGCATCTTTAAGATTCACGTATTTTCCTATGATACCTATATTTACAGCTTTTTTTGAGTTTATAACTTTAGAAGTAATGTTTTTCCATTTCGCAAGATCTGGGGACTTTTTGGTCATAATATTAAAATTAGATAAAACTCTATTGTCAAATTTTTCTTTATGAAAACTAATTGGTGCTTCGTAGATTGTTTTAACATCAACAGTTTCAATAACATTTTCAATACTAACATTACAAAATAAAGATATTTTTTTTCTTTCCGGCATTGGAATTTTCTTTTCTGATCTACATATAATTATATCCGGTTGAATACCTAGGCTCCTTAGTTCTTTAACTGAATGTTGAGTTGGTTTTGTCTTAAGTTCCCCTGAAGCCTTCATGTACGGGACTAAAGTCAAATGAATAAATAAACTGTTCTTTTTACCTACATCATTTGAAAATTGTCTAATTGCTTCTAGAAAAGGTAAACTTTCTATATCACCAACTGTTCCGCCAATTTCACAAATTACGAAATCCTCGTTTTTTATATCATAAGATATAAATTTTTTTATGAGGTCAGTTACATGCGGAACCACTTGGACGGTTCCACCTAAGTAATCTCCTTTTCTTTCTTTTTTTATTATATCGCTGTAAATTCCCCCCGTTGTAATATTGTCAGATCTAGTAGCAGAAATTCCTGTAAATCTTTCGTAATGACCTATATCTAAATCTGTTTCCGTTCCATCGTCTGTTACGAAAACTTCTCCGTGTTGAAATGGATTCATTGTTCCAGGATCTACATTCAAATATGGATCTAGTTTTCTAATTCTAACTTTAAATCCCCTTAACTGTAACAGCGCAGCTAATGATGCTGAAGATAATCCTTTCCCGAGAGATGATACCACGCCGCCCGTGACAAATATATATCGCGCCATGGAAGATCAGTATAAACAACAAATTTTTATTTTTAAAGTATTAATTATTGTTTTTAGGAATTTTAGGTAATGAATCGTCTTCCTTTTCTTCAATCTTGTCTATAACTGAAGTTGAGGTAGGCAAATCTTTTCTACCAATAATAGTTAAACTTAAACTGCAAATTATAAATAAAGTGGCAATTATTGCGGTTACTTTTGTAAAAAAATTACCTGCAGATCTTGAAAACATGAAGCTATCTTGGGAAACACCAATTCCAAGAGCTCCTCCCTCCGATTTTTGGAGTAATATCAGAATAATTAAAATAATTGCAAAAATAATATTTAATGTAAGAAGAATATTTTCCATGAGGCTTACATATAACAATTCTTTATTATATCAATAAATTTTTTTCCTGATTGTGATGCTCCTCCTATCAAAAAACCACTTATTCCTTGAATGGCAATCAATTTCTTAATATTTTCTGCATTTACTGAACCGCCATAAATTATTTTCACTGAATACTTTTTTTTAAACTTTTTATTTAATTTATTTCTTATAAAAGAAATCGTTTCAGTTAATTCTTTATGTGTTGGAATTATTCCGGTTCCAATAGACCAGACGGGCTCGTATGAAACAATAATTTTTTTTATATTTTTTACTAACTTAAGTCCCTTATCAATTTGTAAAGATAAAATTTTATTAGTAAATTTTTGCTTTCTTTGTTTTAAACTCTCTCCAATACAAAAAATAACGACAAGATTGTTCCTTATCGCGGATTTAATCTTATTATTAATTATATTATCTGTGTCTCCATCAGTTCTATTTTCCGAGTGACCTAAAATTATATATTTCGCACCAGCGCTTCTAATCATTTTTGAATTAATTGAACCAGTATGGGGACCGTATTCATTTAAGTAATGACAATTTTGCGCACCAATAAAGATTTTACTTTTCTTTAATCTATTGGAGAAACGACTGATTAAAGTGCTTGGGACACAAAATATAACTTTATTTTTTTTTGATTTTATTCTGCTTATATAGTTATTAACTGAATTTATTATCTTGAATGATGAAAAATCACCAAACATTTTCCAATTTGCAATAAAATACTTGTATTTGTATGTCATGAATCTAGTTTTAATTTATAGACATGTAATCTATAAATCAAATAACTTTAAAATTCATAATGCTTAATTCTTTCAGAAACTTTACAAAGTCTTTTTGGGCAAAATTACTACTTATTATTATTATTATTCCATTCATTTTTTGGGGAATGGGCAGTGTTTTTAGAGGAGGTACACAAAATACGGTCGCAAAAATTAATAATTATAATATTTCCACAAAAGATTTCGAGGAATATATATATTCATTAAATTTAAATCCAGAAATTATCAAAAAAAACATTGACAATTCAATGATTGAAGAATTGTTGTCAGGATTAATTAATAAAAACACTTTATCTTTGCAATCAAAAGACCTGGATTTAGTTCTCTCAGATAAAATTTTATCTGGAATAATAAAAAAAGATGAAAAATTTTTTGATAAGAAAAATCAATTTTCAAGAACCAAATATGAAAAATTTTTATTATCTAATAATTTTAGTGCTGCCCTTTATGAAAAAAACTTAAAAAATGAAGTAACTAATAAATTATTATTTAATTATGTCAGTGGAGGAGTTTTCCCACCAAGTTTTTTAGTAAAAAATGTTTATGATTATCAAAATAAAAAAATTACTGTTCAAAGTATAAGTTTAAATTCTCTTTATAAAAAAGAACAAGATTTTGATGAAGCAAGTATAAAAAAATATACTGATGATAATCGAGATAGTTTAAGAGAAGATTTTATTTCCGTTAGATTTGCATCTATCAATCCATTATCACTTGTTGATTCGGAAGAATTTAATGAACTTTTTTTCAAAAAAATAGATGAAATAGAAAATTTAGTAATAAATGGTTCTAACTTTGAAAAAATAATAAAAGATTATAATTTAAATGTTACGCCTATAAAGTCTATCAATAAGAAAGGCGATAATGAAAATGGTATTCTTCAAGAAAATATAAGCCAAGGTCTAGTAAGTAAGATTTTCGAACTAAAATTCAAAAAAGTTAATGATATTAATTTATTAGAATATGAAAACGAATTTGCACTTGTGATTATTGATGAAATTAAAAATTCTATTCCCAATATTGCATCTAAAAAATTCAAAGAAAAAATAATAAAAGATTTAATCAACAGAAATATATTTGAATATAATGCAAAATTAATGGCACAAATTAAAAAGAGCTCTTTTACAGAATCGGATTTTGTTAAACTAGCAAAGTTAAGTCAGACAGATATTAAGGACATTTCGATAAATGGCATAAGAGACAATAATTTTTTGTCAATAAAATCCAATAAGAAAATATTTGGTCTTCGTGAAAAAAGTTTCACATTAGTAAATGAAATTGAAAAAAATAAAACTTTCCTAGTTTGGATTAAAGAAATACAAAAACCTAGTTTAGATAAAGCTTCAGATGAGTATAATAAATATTACCATGAAGCAATTATAGGTTTAAAAAACAATATATACTCTTCATTTGATCATTACATTAATCAAAAATATAAAGTTGAAGTAAATTACAAAACGTTGGAAAGATTAAAAAATTACTTTAGATGATAATTAATACGAATTTAAAAAACTTTGAGAAAAAACATAAAAAAAAAAATAATCAAATTATTTATCATTCAGAAAAATTTAAAAATAAATTTATTATTGAAAATTTAATTGATAATTTTTTAAAAGGAAAAAATAGCTTTGTTTTTGAATCGGTAGAGAAAGGGAAAATAAGAGGCCGTTATACAATTTTTGGCAGAGATCCTGATAAAATCTGGGAATTTAATAAAAACAAAGTTTTTTATTTGAAAAACAAAAAAAAAGTTAAAATTAAGACAAATCCATATGTTTAC
>Ga0208640_1000586_pt1 | contig 15535 bp, 18 predicted proteins | sample ETNtaG_23_FD_185774 | JGI IMG/M metagenome (GOLD analysis project Ga0208640, IMG submission 185774) | Marine microbial and viral communities from oxygen minimum zone, Eastern Pacific Ocean - ETNP201310SV72 (SPAdes) (version 2) | ecosystem: Environmental > Aquatic > Marine > Oceanic ... | reverse complement strand
AAATTTTTTTATATTCATCCAAAGCTAATTCTCTTTCATTAGATTTAAAAGTAGGTCCTCCTGTAAATATCATGCAATCTTTTAATTTTTTTCTGCTAGATACTCTTATTCTTTGATTATTTATATAGGCTCCCTTTTCTTTTTCTGCTAAAAATATTTCATTTTTTATGGGATCATAAATTACACCACATATTATTTCATTTTTTTTTTCTAAAGCCAAAGATATTGCAAAATGTGGAATACCATGCAAAAAATTTAATGTTCCATCGATAGGATCAATAATCCATCTATATTCAGAATTTTCAGATTTAATTTCCCCTATTTCTTCACTGAGAATGGAATAATTTGACCTTGATTTTTTTAATTCACTAATTAAAGTTTTTTCAACTTTTTTATCAGCACTGGATACAAAATCTGAGGGTCCTTTAATTGAAACCTGTAATTTTTCAATCTCTCCAAAATCTCTTATTAATGATTTAGAAGCTTTTTCACAAGCCATTATCATTACGTTTATGTTTGCAGAAATTGTTTTCATTATTTTATTTTCTTTATATATTCTAAGCTCCTGCTATCTACCGTAATTTCATCGCCATTTTCTATAAAAGGAGGTACTAAAATTTTAAGATCGTTATTAATAATTGCAGGTTTATAGGAAGAAGAAACGGTTTGGCCTTTTAAGGCTGCATCAGTACTGATAACTTTACATTCTATTGAAATAGGTAATTCAACAGATAGAGGATTATCTTCAAAAAAATTAATTGTTACTTCTAAATTTTCTTTTAGGAGTTTTGTTTTTTCTCCAATTTTTTTTTTACTTATTACCACTTGTTCAAAAGTTGTTTGGTTCATAAAATAACAATTGTTATCATCCTCAAAAAGAAAATTAAATTTTTTTTCTTCCAAAACTACTCTCTGGACGTTATCACTAGACCGAAATCTTTCATTGCGTTTAGTATCTTTATTTATACTTTTTAACTCTACTTGGTTGAAGGCGCCACCTTTACCAGGCTTTACATGTTGAGTTTTTATAACTTCCCATTGATCGTTGTCATGGTTTAAAATCATTCCAGGTTTTATTTCATTTCCTAATATTTTCATTTTTTATTTAAATTTTTTTATTGCAGAAACAGGATCTAATTTTTTATTATCCCAAATATAGTTTGAACAGGCTATAAAATCTGCCCCATTCGATAAAATTTTTTTATAATTGGAATCATTAATTCCACCAATTGCAACGGTCGGCATATTAATTTTTTTTTTAGCCCAATGCAATATTGCTAAGTTGGCTTTAAAAGGTGATTTTTTTGTTGAAGATTTGAAAAATGATCCAAAAGCAATATAATTTGCTTTTGCCCTTTTTGCTTTCAATGCTAAATTTTTGGAATTGTGACATGTTATTCCAATAATTTTATTTTTTCCTAAAATTTTTCTACTTTTTTTATAATTCATATCTTTTTGACCAATATGACATCCGTCCGCACCAATTTTTTTTGCAATCAAAGGTTTATCATTAATTAAAAATTTAACTTTATTTTTTCTAGCTATTTTTTTTATTTTTTTAGATATTTTTATAAGATTTTTGCTGGTTATTTTTTTAAGTCTTAATTGAAAAAACTTAACCTTATTGGTTTTAAATACCATATCAAGCTCTCTATAAAATTTATTTCCTTTTATTTTCGTAGGCGATATTAAATAGATAAATTTTTTCAATTTTAGCTAAGCTGATATCTGATTTTCTAGCTTGATATTCCATTTAGCCGTAGTAGAGAGGCCATTCATTTTGGATCTATGATTAAAAATTTTTTGTGCATTACTAGTTTCTTCAATATTTTTTGCCCAATTTTTCAAAGCGCTTTGTTGTAAAGCCCTTCCATAGGAAAAAGACATCAAAAAATTTGTGTCATTAATTTTATTTATTTCATTTAAATTTTGAGTGGCTTCAACTTCGGTCTGTCCTCCTGATAAAAAGGCAATTCCAGGAACTTCGCTAGGTATATTTTCCTTTAAACATTTGATTGTCATTTTTGCTATTTCTAAAGAATTACTTTTATTTTTTGATTTATCTCCGGGCAATATCATATTGGGCTTTAATAGGGTTCCCTTAAGATTTATCTTGTGCAAGGCTAACTCTTTATAGCATTCCTTTAAAACTTTAGAGGTTATCTCGTAGCATTTGTTGATATCGTGATCTCCATCCATTAGCACTTCTGGCTCAACTATAGGAACCATTTTTGCTTCTTGTGCCAACGCGGCATATCTCGCCAGAGCGTGTGCATTGGATTTAATAGATAGTTCAGAAGGAAATTTATCAGAAATATTGTATACCGCTCTCCACTTTGTGAATCTCGCTCCTAATTTATAATATTCTGTCAATCTTTCTCTTAATCCGTCAAGTCCTTCAGTAATTTTTTCTTCGGGTGAACCAGCTAATTTTTTTGCACCAGTATCAACTTTGATACCTGTAACTGATCTAGAGCTTTCAATTAGCTCAGGAATAGTTTTTCCAGAAGAAGTTTTTTGTTTTATTGTTTCATCATAAAGGATCACACCACCAATATAATTTTTCATCCCCTCTGAAGAAAACAAAGTTTCTCTAAATTTAAGTCTATTTTCAGCTGTTGATTCAATGTTCACACTTGACAATCTTTTTGTCATAGTTCCAGTGCTTTCATCAGCTGCAAGTATGCCTCTGCCTTTCGCTATAATTTGTTTTGCAATTTTTTCTATTTCGCTCATGAATATTTTAATTAATTTCTAAAGCTTTTATACCAGGTAACATTTTTCCTTCAAGAAGCTCTAAAAAAGCTCCACCCGCAGTTGATAAGTAAGTAAATCCATTAGAACATTTAAATTTATTTATTGCCGCTACTGTGTCGCCACCTCCAGCAATAGAAATGAGAGATTTGGTTTTGGTATTATCAGATATTTTGTTTGCAATTTTTTTACTTCCTATAGAAAACTCATCAATTTCAAAATAACCAGCTGGGCCATTCCACAAAACTGTTTTTGATTTATCTATTACTTTAAATATATTTTGTAAGGTTTTTTCACCCATATCCAAAATTAAATCGTTATCACTGATTTGATCTAAGCTTTTCAGAACACCTTTTGAATTATGATTTTTTGATGTTATTATATCTTCAGGCAATACAAGATTGCAGTTATTTTTTTTAGATTCTTGAATTATATTTTCTATCAAGTTTTCTTGATTTTTTTCAAATATAGATTGCCCAATATTATAACCCTTATATTTTAAAAAAACATTTGCCATAGCACCAACAATGACGATGTTTTGCATTTTTTTTATAAGATTAATTAAAATACCTGATTTAGTAGAAATTTTCGAACCTCCCATGATGCAAGTTATGGGTTTTTTTGCATTGTCCGTTAACATTTTTATAACACTTATTTCTTCTAATAGCTGTTTGCCAGCGAAGGAATCAATGTGTTTTGTTATTTCACAAATAGAAGCATGAGTTCTATGAGAACATGGAAACGCTTCATTTATATATATATCACCAATTTTTGAAAGTTCTTTAGCAAAAGACACTGAGTTTAATTCTTCTTCTTTATAAAAACGTATGTTTTCTAAGAGCATAATTTTTCCATTAGGAATTTTTTTTGAATTTTGAATTGCTAATGAACCAATACTTTCATTTAAAAACACCACATCTTGATTAAGATAATTGGATAATTTTTTTGCAATTGGTTTTAGAGTTAATTCAGGAACGATTTTTCCTTTGGGTCTTCCGAGATGTGCAATAATTATTATTTTTGCTTTTTTATTTATTAGAAATTTTATAGTTGGCAAAATTTTTTCAATTCGGGAATCCTCTGTTATAGCTCCGTCATTTATTGGAACATTAAAATCAACTCTTAATAAAACTCTCTTTCCCTCAATATTTAGATTTTCATCTAATTTATTTATTTTAGCCATTACGTATTAAATCTTGCCAAAATAATTCGCCAAATCACACATTCTGGATGCAAAACCCCATTCATTATCGTACCAAGCAGAAACTTTTGCCATTTTGTTTTCTATCACCTTTGTCAACGTAAGGTCTACTATAGCAGAGTGAGGATTGTGATTAAAATCAGAGGAAACAAGAGGTTCATTATTTGTCTCTAAAATATTTTTTAGTTTTGACTTTGAAGCTTTTATAAATGAATTATTTATTTCCTCAGCAGTTAAATTTTTTGATGAAGAAAATACGAATTCTATCAAAGACACGTTGGGAGTTGGAACTCTGATTGAAATTCCTTCAATTTTTCCTTTTAGTCTTGGAATAATGTCACCAAGAGATTTTGTGGCTCCCGTAGTTGTTGGTACCATTGAATTAGGGGCACTTCTTGCTCTTCTTAGATCTTTGTGTGAATTATCCAATAATCTTTGATCAGCTGTGTAAGAATGTATTGTCGTCATGAAACCTCTTTCAATTCCAAAATCTTTATTCAACGTCTGCACGACTGGAGCAAGACAATTTGTGGTACAGGATGCAGCAGAAATTACTTGATCACTGGACTTTAAATTTTTTTCATTAACTCCATAAATGATGCTTTTTGCACCTTTACAAGGAGCCGAAACAATAACTTTATTTGCACCAGAATTAATGTGCTGTGAGGATTTTTCTTTTGTATTGAATTTGCCTGTACATTCTAAAACAATATTAACTTTATACTTTTTCCAATCTATTTTTGATATTTCATTTTCTTGGATCATATTTATTTTTTTTTCATCAATATTAATTGCTTTTTCTGAGTGGTTAATTTTTGATTTTAATTTTCCATGCACGGTATCATTAATTAACAAGAAACTACTTGTTTCAGCGTTGCTTCTATTATTAATAGCTACTACTTCTAAATATTTTCTATTTTGTTCAATGATGGACCTAAGTATCATTCTTCCAATTCTACCAAATCCATTAATTCCAACTTTTAAAGTCATAATTATTTATTTAGCATTTTCCTTGTTAATTTTACAATATTGTCACTGGTTAAATTAAAATGTTCATAAATTTTTTTATATGGAGCGCTTTTTCCAAAAGATTTTATTCCCAAAGAAATTCCATTTGGACCTACATATTTTTCCCAACCAAAAACACTACCAGCCTCAATTGAAATTTTTATTGATTCTTTATCTATAATTTTTTCTCTGTATTCTTTTGACTGTTTATCGAACAATTCCTGGCACGGCATAGAAACTACTTTTGAATTTATATTTATGTTTTTTAGTTTTTTTTGAGCTTCTATCGCTATTTGGACTTCCGAACCAGATGCTACGAGAGTTACATCAGGAACAGTCTTAGTTTTTATTATTTCATAAGCTCCAAGTTTGCTCATATTTTTTTTTGAAAATGTTTCGGTAATAAATGGAAGTTTTTGTCTTGATAATGCTATCACGCTCGAATTAGTACTACTTTTTAAGGCGATTTCCCAACATTCAAGTGTCTCAATTGTGTCTGCAGGTCTAAACACATTTAAGTTTGGAATTGTCCTTAATTGAAATAAATGTTCGATTGGTTGATGAGTGGGTCCATCTTCACCCAGTCCAATAGAATCATGGGAAAATATATAAATCGCTTTTAAACCCATAAAAGCCGACAGTCTTAGCGAAGGTTTACAATAGTCCGAAAAAATTAAAAAAGTTCCACCGTAAGGTATTATGCCCCCGTGAAGAGCCATGCCGTTCATAATTCCAGCCATGGCATGTTCCCGCACACCATAATGAATATAATTTCCTTTAAAATTCGAAGGTTTAATAATCTTAGAGTGCTTAGTTTTCGTATTGTTCGAACCACTTAAATCAGCGGATCCACCAATCAATTCTGGTAGATTGTTTGTAATAGCTTCTAGAACCGAAGCAGAAGATTTTCTTGAAGCTAAAGTTGGCTTTGAATCAAAAAATTTTCTTTTTTCTTTCTCCATAATTTTATTAAGATTTTTTGGTAATTTTCCATTAATTAGCCTGGTAAACTCATCTTTTATTTTCTTTCCTTTTTTATTGTAAATATTTTTCCATTTTTTTTCTTGTAGATTTCCTCTTTTTCCAATTTTTCTCCACTCATTTAGCATATTTTTTGGAATTTCAAATGGTCCATATTTCCATTTCAATTTTTTTCTAACCAACCGCACTTCTTTATTTCCAAGAGCTGTTCCATGAGAAGACTCCTTGCCCGATTTGTTAGGAGAACCATATCCAATTATTGTTTTACAGGAAATTAAACTTGGTTTTTTTGATTTTAAGGTATTTTTAATAGCTCTTGAAATTTGTTTTTCATTATGGCCGTTTACTTCTTGAAATGACCAGCCATAACTTTCAAATCTTTTTTTGTAATTGTCAGATACCGTCAATTTCGTTGAACCATCTATAGATATTTTGTTATTATCAAAAAAGACCACAAGGTTTTTTAGTTTTAGATGTCCAGCTAAACTCATAGCTTCGTGGCTTATTCCCTCCATTAGATCTCCATCACTAGCGAGCACATAAGTTTTATGATTAATTAAACTTGAACCAAATTTTTTTTTCAATATTTCTTCTGCTATAGCCATACCAACTGCATTAGATAGGCCTTGTCCCAAAGGGCCTGTTGTAGTTTCTATTCCGGAATTTTTTTTATATTCAGGGTGGCCAGCACAAATAGAATTTAACTGTCTGAAATTTTGAATATCCTTTAATGAAATACTTTTATATCCGGTTAAATAAAGCAAAGAATATAAAAGCATCGATCCGTGCCCGGCTGATAGCACGAAACGATCTCTGTTAAACCAACTAGGATTTTTCGGATTAAACCTTAAGTAGTATTTGAATAATACCGTTGCAACATCAGCCATTCCCATGGGCATACCTGGATGGCCAGAATTGGCTTTTTCTACTGCATCTATAGATAAAAATCTTATTGCGTTAGATAATTCTTTTAAGAGATTGTTCACTTTAAAACCTATATAGACTTGGTTAATTCAAATCAATAATATGATGGAATTTATAAATGAAAAATTTGGAAGAAAAAGAAAAAAAATTACAGTCTGCATTGTCAAAACTCGAGACTTTAAAATTAAATTTCGATGATTTAAGTGCAAATATTTCAATTATAGAGAATCAAAAAAATCAATTAAAGATTGAAAAGGAAGAATTGCAACAAAAATATAGAAATTTAAATAATGAGCATCAAAATTTAAAACATAAATTAGAAAAAGTTAATTTAGAAGCTATCAAAAAATTTGAAAATCAAAATAAGTTTACCAAAAAAGTTGATGAGTTGAATCAAGAAACAGATAGTTTGATAGAAGAAATAGACAAATGGCAAACGTAAATATTAAATTTAATGGAAAAGACTATCTTCTATCTTGCGATGATGGACAAGAGGAAAATTTGAAAGAATTAGCTAACCATTTAAGCAATAAATTTAATAAATTAAAATCAGATTTAGGAAATATAGGTGAAAATAAACTTTTATTAATTTCATCAATTAAAGTTATTGATGAGTATTATGATCTAGTAAAAAAAATTGAGTCTAAAAAAAAGGAATTTAATAATTTGTCAGAAAAATTTAAGGAACTAAAGTCATTGGTGATAGACTACAAAGAAGACAAGGATAATGAAATAGCTAAACTAAAAGAGGATTTAAATAAGTTTAAAATGATGGCGGATGAAAATAATGATATTTATGAAAAGATGCTTGATGCGGCTACAGAATCTATCGAAAAATTTATTCAAAGTTCCTCAAAAGATGAAAGACTGCAATAGATGCAGGTTAATAAGTCATCTTTAAGATTAAAGTTTATTAAAAAAAGAAGAAAATTATACTCAACAAAATTTTTTTTTCCACTTGATAATATTTTTTTTTTAATAAAAAAAAACTTTTCAAAGAAAAAACCTTCAATTGCTGGCTATTATCCATCTAATTTTGAAGTTAATATTTTAGGTTTATTATCTCAGGCATGTAAAAAAAATTTTAAAGTTGGTCTCCCGGTAATTAAAAAAGATTATAAAATAGATTTTAAGTACTGGATTCCAAATGAGCCTTTGTATGTAAATAATTATGGAATCTTAGAACCCAAAAAACAAAATATAACATTCAAGCCTGATATAATTTTAGTACCCCTGGTTGCTTTTGATAGGAACTTGAACCGTATAGGATATGGAAAGGGTTATTATGACAGAGCTTTAAAGAATTTGGCATCTAAAAAAAAGATATTAACTATTGGAATGGCTTTTTCTTTTCAAGAAGCTTCTATTATTCCTACAAATCAATATGATTATAATTTAGATTGTATTTTAACTGATAGAAATTTAATTTATAGGAAGAAGGTCAATGAAAATTTTATTTTTGGGTGATATAGTTGGCCCCTCAGGATACAAGGCAGTACAAGGTTATTTACCTCAAATTAAAAAAAAAAATAAAATAGATTTTGTAATAGCAAATGGAGAAAATGCATCAGAAGCAGGTGTTGGAATTACTGAAAAAAATGCAGAAGATATGTTTAATGCTGGAGTTAATATAATTACAAGCGGTAACCATATTTGGGATCAAAAAGAAACAATAGAGCATATAACAAAAGAAAAAAGACTTCTAAGACCTGAAAATTTAATCGAAGGTACACCCGGAAAAGGCTTTGAAATTTATAATGTTCTTTCGGGAGAAAAAATAGCAGTACTAAATTTGATGGGAAATATTTTTATGAAAAAATGTGAAGATGTTTTTAGGACAGCAGAAAAAATATTTAACAAATTTAAACTTAAAAGAGATGCAGATTTTATTGTCGTAGATTTTCATGGAGAAATCACAAGTGAAAAAATGGCAATGGGACACTATTTAGATGGCAAAGCAACGTTAGTTATTGGTACTCACACACACGTACCCACGTCTGATTTTAGAGTTTTAGAAAATGGCACAGCTTATCAAAGTGATGCTGGAATGTGCGGGGATTATAATTCAGTAATTGGAATGAATAAGGAAAATTCTCTTAAAAAATTTTTCAACAATAAAGAAGCTAAAAAACACTTTCCTTCACTAGGCGAGGCAACATTGTCTGGGATAATAGTTGATGGAGATTTAAATACTGGTTTAGCAAAGTCAGTAAAACAATTACTTTTTGGCGGCGTATTAAAGGAAGCTAATTAATATGGCCGGACATTCACATTGGGCCGGTATTAAGCATAAAAAAGGAAGAGCAGATAAACAAAAATCAAAAATTTTTTCTAAGATTTCAAAAGAAATTACGGTAGCTGCCAAGTTAGGAGACAAAGATCCAAATATGAATTTTAGATTAAGATCTGCGATTCAATTAGCCAGATCGGCTAACATGCCCAAAGAAAATGTTGAAAGAGCCATTAGTAAGTCGGAGGCTAACCAAAATATCAACTATAGTTGTATAAGATACGAGGGCATGGGACCGGGAAATATATATATTATAGTTGAAACTTTAACTGATAATAAAAATAGGACCGCTTCCAATATTAGAACTATTTTTCAAAAATGTGGAGGAAATCTTAGCACTACGGGAGTAGCTTCGCACAATTTTAAGCAATTGGGAATTATTAGAATTGAAAAAAAAACCATTTCGAATGAAGCAATATTAGAATTAGCGGTTGAAGCAGGAGCTGAAGAATGTATTTCTGATGAAAACTTTCATAAAATATTTTGTGCTAAAGAACAATTTTATAAAGTTAAAACGGCAATTGAAAAAAAAGTTGATATTTTTATCCATTCAGGAATTGAATGGTATCCTTTGAATCAATTGAATATAAAAGATGATCAATATAAATCAGCTGTTAATTTATTAGAATCCCTAGAAGAAGATGACGATGTGCAGAACGTTTATACAAATTTAAAAGAAAAAAAATTAAATTAACAAATGATAATTTTTGGAATAGATCCTGGTGTAAGTGGGGCAATTTGTGTTCTAAAAGAAGGAAAGATTTTGGAAGTTTACGAAATGCCAACAATGATAGATGGAAAAAAAAATAAAAGACAAGTCAATGGTGCAGAAGTAACTAATATTTTTCTAAAAGAATTAAATAACAAATATAAAGCAAAAGTTGTTGTTGAACATGTAACAGCAATGCCAGGACAAGGAGTAACAAGTATGTTCAATTTTGGCCAATCGTTTGGTGTACTGAAAGGTATATGTGCAGCATTAAAACTGCCAATTTATTTTGTGAGACCTGTAAAATGGAAAAAACATTTTAACCTAATCAAAACAAATAAAGATGCTAGCCGCACTAAAGTTATTGAAATTTTTCCATATATTTCCTCAAAAATATCAAGAAAAAAAGACTCAAATAAAGCAGATTCAATATTAATTGGTAAATATTTTGAGGAAACCCAGAATACATGAATTTAATTAGAATAACACTGACAAATTCATGACACATTTTAGTGCAATTTAATTTCAATGGAAACAGAAATAGCAACACAAGCAGTTGGACTAACAAGTTCTACGGATTTTTCATTAATAAATCTTTTTTTTAGAGCAGACATTGTCGTAAAAAGTGTAATTATTATTTTAATTTTGGCCTCAATTTATTCTTGGGCATTGATATTTGATAAATATAGGCTTTTTAAAAGAATTCATAAAAGCTCTTCAATTTTTGAAGATAAATTTTGGAGTTCAAAATCTGCAGAAAGTTTTTATAACAGTCTTCCAAACAAAACCATGGATCCTATAGCAAATATATTTCGGTCTGCCATGGTTGAATTAATTAGATCAAAATCTAAAAATAATGTCATCCAAACTGCAAGAGTTACTAGAGTTTTAGAAATTTCGGCAGATAAAGAAATTCAATCTATTGAAAAAAATTTTTCTTTTTTAGCAACGGTAGGATCTACAGCGCCATTTATTGGATTATTTGGAACAGTTTGGGGCATTATGAACTCTTTTCAATCAATAGCAATATCTAGAAACACAAGTTTAGCTATAGTTGCGCCGGGAATCGCAGAAGCACTATTTGCAACGGCATTGGGTTTGCTTGCGGCAGTACCTGCTGTTGTGGCGTACAATAAGTTCAATAATGAGTCCAGAATATACGGAAGAAGAATAGAAAATTTTACAAAAAAATTTTTATCAATCATTTAATTTAAAATATGGCATTCAAATATAATCGCTCACAGACGGAACCAATGAGCGAAATCAATGTTACACCCTTTGTTGATGTGATGTTGGTTTTGTTAATTATATTTATGGTTACAGCACCATTATTAACTGTTGGAGTCCCTGTAGATTTACCAGAAAGTTCCGCAGATTCTTTGCCTGAAGATCAGGAACCTTTAACGTTGTCAATTAACTCGAAGGGTGAAATTTTTATTCAAGAACATCAAGTTGAGTACGACAAAGTGATAGCTAAAATTTTGGCTATTGCGAAAAATAGAACTGATACGAGAATTTATGTTAGGGGGGACAAAACAATAAATTATGGAAGAGTTTTAGAGATTATGGGTATGCTATCTGGCTCAGGTTTTACTAAGGTAGCCTTAATATCCGAGCCTTATAAACAACGGTAATTTATTTATATTAATGAATGAACAAAAGTATTTTTTTATCAGTCACTTTTCACATTATAATTATTAGCTTAACAGCCATAAGTTTTCCTTATATGATAAAAAAACCAATTGATTTACCTCCAATCATATCAATAGAATTAATACAAATTTCTGATTTTACCAACATTCCCTACGCACCCAAAGCAAAAAAGATTTTGGAGAAAATTAAGAAAGAAAAAGAAAGGGTAGTTTCAGAACAGGCTCCTCCAAAGATAGTCAAAAAAGAAAAACCCGACGCAATTCCTCTTCCAAAAGATGCAAAAAAAAAGAAAAAAATAAAAACTAAAAAACAAAACCCCAAAAAAATTGAATCTGAAATAAAGCAAGTATCAGAATTTGAAAAAAAAGAGCTTTTTGATCCTGATCAAATTGCAGCATTAATTGATAAATCCAAAGTCGAAACGGCTGAAACTATCCGTAAGAGCGACAAACTCACCCAAAGTCAGGATAAAAATTTCATCGCATCTGGTTTAACGCTAAGTGAAGAGGATGCATTAAAGGCTCAAATATTTGGTTGCTGGAGTATTCCTCTGGGTTTACCGTATAATGAAAATTTATTGGTAAGAATTAAACTAAAATTAAAAACAGATGGTACAGTAATTAAATCAGAAATTTTAGATCATGCAAGAATGAATACACCTGGACAAGGTTTTTACAAAGTACTAGCCGAAAGTGCCTTAAGGGCAGTTAGGTTGTGTCAGCCATTAAGAGTTCCGTCAACAGGTTATGATAGATGGAAGGATTTACAGCTTAATTTTGATGCGAACGAAATGTTAAAAGGATGAAAAACGTATTATTATTAATTTTTTTACTTGTTGTTTTTTTTACAAAAAGTTCTTTTGCATTAATCGAAATTGATATAACCAGAGGAAATTTAAATCCACTTCCTGTTGCAGTTTCGCCTCTTTATGTTGAATCTAAGTCATCTGAAGTATTAAAAGAATTAGAAGCAGGTTCTGAAATATCAAAAATAATTGAAACTAATCTTTTAAGATCAGGATTATTTAATCCTTTGGAAAAAGATTCTTTTGTCCAAAAGCCAGATATAGCTCATCTCAAACCACGATTTGAAGATTGGAAATTAATTAAAGCCCAAGCTTTAATCACGGGAAAGGTTAATATTACAACTGATAAATTAAGAGTAGAATTTAGGTTATGGGATGTTTTGGCAGCCAAAGAAATAATGGCTTTAGCGTTTACCACAGTGCCGGATAATTGGAGAAGAGTGGCCCATATAATTACAGACAAAATTTATAAAAGACTTACTGGAGAAGAGGGATATTTTGATACAAGGATAATTTATGTATCTGAAAAAGGTCCAAAAAATCGAAGAATAAAAAAATTAGCAATCATGGATCAAGATGGAGCCAACACAAAATATTTAACTTTAGGAAATGAGCTTGTTTTAACCCCAAGATTTAACCCAACAAATCAAATGGTGACCTATATGTCTTATTTTAGAAATTTACCAAGAGTTTATTTATTAGATATTGAAACAGGCGTCCAGGAAGTGGTTGGCGAATTTCCTGGTATGACATTTGCGCCAAGATTTTCTCCAGACGGAAAAAAAATAATTATGAGTTTTGCAAAAGATGGTAATTCTGACATATTTACTATGAACTTAGAAACGAGAGTAGTTGAAAGAATAACCGAACATCCCGCAATAGATACATCTCCTTCTTATTCTCCAAATGGAAAATATATTTGTTTTAACTCTGACAGAAGTGGTTATCAACAAATTTATATAATGAGAAGCGATGGTTCTAATGTTAAAAGAATTACATTTGGACAAGGAATATACGGTACACCAGTTTGGTCTCCGAGAGGAGATTTAATAGCATTTACAAAAATGTACAAAAATAGATTTTATATTGGAGTGATGAGGATAGATGGGTTGGGAGAAAGATTATTAACCGAAAACTATTATCAGGAAGCCCCATCCTGGTCACCAAATGGAAGGGTTTTAATTTTTTATAGGGAAACGAAATCTGGAAGCCAGGGAGAGGGATTTTCGGCTACATTGTGGTCGATTGATCTAACAGGCTATAATGAAAGATTGATCGAAACCCCAACAGATGGGTCAGACCCATCATGGTCATCTTTATTGTCAAAGTAGGTATTATTTGGTTGAAATTTGGCTTGCATCATGTATCTAGAAACATTAATGTTAAAAAAAATCAAGGGAGTTGAAATATGGTTTTAGGGAATTCAATTAGAAATGTATTGTTGGTGATAATGGCGGCACTCATATTGTCCGCTTGCGCTACAAAGACAACAAAAAAAGTTGGCGATTATGAGATATCGAAAATTTCAGGAGATACTTATACTGGTGAAGAAACTGTTAAATATTTAGCTACAGGTGTTCCGGATAGAGTGTTCTTTGCAACTAATAAATCGATTTTGACAACAGCATCAAGAGATACATTGAGAAAACAAGCTGCATGGTTAAGAGAAAACAAAAATATCAATGTAACCGTTGAAGGTCACTGCGACGAAAGAGGTACAAGGGAATATAACCTAGCCTTAGGTGAAAGAAGAGCAAATGCTGCAAAAGATTATCTTATGACTTATGGAATATCTGGTAATAGAATTTCTGTAATAAGTTACGGAAAGGAAAGACCAGTAAATGCTGGCTCTGGTCCTTTAGCTTGGTCACAAAATAGAAGATCTGTAACGGTCAAGGCTAACTAAATTTTTTTTTATTTAAAATCTTAAAAGAGGGTCCTGGAGACATTCGTCCAGGGTCTTTTTTTTGCCATTATTTTAATTAGTAATAAAAAAATGTATAGATTAAAGGAATACTTAATATGTCTATTTGTAGTTATTCTTATATTAAATATTCAAAATAAATCATTTAGTGAGGAAAGCGAAATTTATGACATATTAAATGTCATACAAAAAGATTTGAAAACTTTAGAAAAGGCAGTTTATTCGGGAGATTCTTTTTCTACATCACAATCAAGTGATTCAAATCTATCCCAAGATACACTCACAAGACATTTATTAAAACTTTCGGATATCGAGCAACAGTTTCAGGAACTTACAAACAAATTTGAGGAAATAAATTTTAAAATTGACAAACTTTCAAATAGAATTTCAAAAAATCAGGCTGACAGTCAATTACGATTTCAAGATTTAGAAAAAGCTAGGTTATCAGGTCGTTTACAGTCCACTGATATCGTAAGTGATCAACCAGAAAAGCAACTACCTGGTACTTCAGAAGCCCAAATTCTCGGTAGAATTAGTGATAAAGATTTAAAAGATACTCAAATAGTACAAAGCACTCAATCTGTGGAATCTACCAGTACCGTTGTAACCGAAAAATATATTAGCGAGGAAAAAATTCTGCCTGAAGGGACACCAAAAGAACAATATGATTTTGCACTCAGCTTTGTAAAAGTCGGTGATTATGAAACCGCAGAAATTGCACTAAAAGAATTTGTTGATACAAATACCAAAGATGAACTTGCTGGTAGTGCACAATATTGGTATGCGGAAACGTTCAGAATTAGACAGCTCTATCAAGATGCGGCAACTGCATATTTAGACGGTTATCAAAAATATCCTAAAAGTGTCAAAGCCCCTGTCAATTTACTAAAGCTTGGAGTATCTTTGGTCCAAATTGGAGAAAAAGATCAGGGCTGTTCAATGATTACTGGAGTAAGCAAGCAATATCCAAAAGCAAGTCAATCTGTTCTTCAAAAAGCAAAATATGAAGAAAAAAAATTCGACTGCCCAACAAAAAAAAGTTAAATTCGATAACAAACATCTTAATGATCCAAAAATTAAGAAAGTATATTTAACTTTCAAAAAACAATTATATTCCCAAATTAAAAATGAAAAATTTTGCATTGGCGTATCTGGGGGGCCAGATAGTCTAGCTCTAGCATTTTTATGTAAAATTTTCTCAAAAGAATTTAATAGTAAATTTATAGCTTTAATAATTGATCACAATTTAAGAAAACAATCTGCAACAGAAGCACAAAAAGTTAAAA
>Ga0208640_1000577_pt1 | contig 15678 bp, 16 predicted proteins | sample ETNtaG_23_FD_185774 | JGI IMG/M metagenome (GOLD analysis project Ga0208640, IMG submission 185774) | Marine microbial and viral communities from oxygen minimum zone, Eastern Pacific Ocean - ETNP201310SV72 (SPAdes) (version 2) | ecosystem: Environmental > Aquatic > Marine > Oceanic ... | reverse complement strand
GTTATAATTTCAATAATTTATTTATTTATAATTGATTTTAAATCCATACCTTGGGTTGGTATAATTGTTGCTTTATGTTGGAGTTTCTACAATTTGCTTAGAAAAAAAATCAATGTTGATACTGACGTTGGATTATTTGTTGAAAGTTTATTTATATTTCCTATCGTGATTATAGCTTTCTATTTAATTACAAAAAATAATTTGAATGATTTTGATATATCAAATCCTCCCTTAATGTTGTTGCTTATGTTGGCTGGCCCTATGACAGTAATACCTCTTTTTTTATATGTGAAAGGTGTTGAACTTTGTGGTCTAGGTCCAACTGGTATGATATTTTATATAACTCCAACATTTCAATTTTTATTAGGCTACTTCTTTTATAATGAGCCATTTAATTTACAAAAGTTAGCTAGTTTCATTTTAATCTGGATTGCTGTATTTATTTATTTAAGAGATTTGTATGAAAATAACTAAATTCATTATTATTATATTTATATTTTTTTCTTTTTTCACTATCAGTTCTGCTAACGATTTTCTTGAATGGAAAAAAGAATTTAAAGAATATGCTTTAAGCCAAGGTATAAGTTTAAAAATATTAAATGATTTAATTGATAAATCAATTTTTTTACCTGATGTTATTAAATATGATAGATTTCAACCAGAATTTTATGAAGATACAAAAACATACATATTTAAAAGAACCTCAAACAAAAAATTAATTATAGGAAAAGAACTTTACAATGAAAATAATGAAATAATTGATAAAATATCTGAAAAATATTTTATTGATAAAAATCTCTTGCTATCTTTAATGGGTATTGAAACTAATTTTGGTAAATATGTTGGGAAAATGGATATAGTTTCGTCATTAGCAACATTAAGTTATGATAAACGTCGTAGTGATTTTTTTACATCAGAGCTAATTACTCTTTTAAAACTTGTTGACAAAAAAATTATTGACCCTAAAAATTTGTTAGGTTCTTGGGCCGGTGCTTTTGGTAATTTTCAATTTATGCCATCTACAATTGATAATCACGCAATTGATTATAATGGTGATAATTATATTGATTTAAAAAATATTGAAGACTCATTTGCTTCAGCGGCTAATTATTTAAGTAATTTGGGATGGAACAATAAAGTTCCATGTTTTTATAAAGTTGATTTAATTAATAATATTCCCTTGAAATATTTAAATACATCTGCAAAAAAAATAAAAAATAAAAAAAAAGTAAAATATTTTAAGAAATATATTAATAATTCAGATTTTTTAAATAAATATGAAAATTTATATGCTGCATTAGTTACACCGGATATTGATATAGTTGAAAATTCAAATAAATATTCTCCTGCATATATAGTTTTTGATAACTACGAATTAATACTTAAATGGAATAGATCTTTAAGGTTTGCTTTAGCTGTTTGCACTTTGAAAGGAAAATTTTCAAATGAATTATAAATTCATTTTTTTTATTTTTTTTTTGTTTTTGTTTTCTTGTAAAAATCATTCTTCTAAAATTGATAATCAATCTTCTATAATCAAATATACTAAGTATTTTGAATTTTATTCAAATAAAGGTTTTGCACTAGTCTATACTGATAAGCTTTTAAAAAATAAAATTGTTAATAAAAAAATAGATGAAAGATCTCTTATTGTCTTTAATAATAATTTAAAAAAAGATACCCCAGTTAAAATTACTAACCTTTTGAATGGAAAATATTTAGTTGCTAAAATTGGAAACAAATCAAAATATCCAACTTTTTATAATTCTGTAATATCCCCTAGAATTGCAAATAATTTAAATATTGATTTATCTGAACCTTATGTTCAAATACAAACTATAAATTCAAAAAATTCATTTATTGCGTATAAAGCAATAACATTTGATGAAGAAAAAAGAGTCGCAAATAAAGCGCCAGTAAAGAATATATCTATTAAAAATATCAGCCCTTCTAAAGAATTGAATAAAAAAAGCAACAATAAAAAAATTAACAATTTTAATTACATTATCAAATTTGCAGATTTATTTTTTGAAGATTCTGCTGTCATGTTAAAAAATAGACTATTAGATGAATTTTATATAAATAATGTTAAAATAAAAAAATTATCAAAGAACAATTATAGAGTATACAAGGGACCTTTTAATAACTTGGAGTCTATTAAAAAAGAGTTTATTGATATTGACAATTTGGATTTTGAAAATATTGAAATTATAAAATTATGAAAAAAATTATATTAAGTTTAATTCTAATATTATTAAGTTTACACTTAACAGTCAGTAAAGCTGATATTAATATAAAGGCGAGAACAGCCATACTCCAAGATTTTTTATCAGGTCAAATTTTATATGAAAAAGACGCAGATCGTAAAATTTTTCCTGCTTCTATGACAAAAATAATGACCACCATAATTGCTTTCGATTTATTAAAAAAAGGTGAATTAAATTTGCATGAAAAATTTATTGTTTCTGAAAATGCTTGGAGATTATCTGATGCAGGATACTCTTCAATGTTTATTATGGTAGGCGATCAAATTTCAGTGGAAAATCTTCTTAAGGGAATAATTATATCGTCAGGAAATGATGCTTGTATTGCTTTAGCCGAGGGCATATCTGGTACGGAAGAAGAATTTGCAATTTTAATGAATGAAAAGGCTCAAGAAATTGGAATGGAAAATACTTACTTTTCAAATTCTTCTGGAATTAATGCTCCGGACAACTTATCAACAGTTAGAGATATTTTAATTATGTCAAACTACTTAATTAAAAATTATCCAAATTATTATAAATACTTTAATGAAAAAGAATTTACATGGGACCGAACGGGAGGAGAGCCTATTACTCAAGGAAACAGAAATCCATTACTCTATAAAAATATTGGAGCTGATGGTATTAAAACAGGCTATCTTTCATATGAAAAATATTCTCTCGCCTCATCAATAAAAAGAAATGATAGACGATTGATAGCAGTTGGTAGCGGTTTTTCTACAAAAAATGCGAGATCTAAACAATCATTAAAATTATTAACTTGGGGATTAACAAATTTCGATACAATAAAAATTTCAAATTATAACGATTTTTTTTATGAACTAGATGTCTGGAATGGAAAAAAAAACAAAGTTAAAGTTTATACAAAAGAAGATATTTATAAAACTATACCAAAACGTAAAAAAAAATATTTGAAAGTAGCTATCGAATATAATGGGCCGATAAAAGCACCTATTAAAAAAGATGAAATTGTTGGAAAAATTAAAATATCTTTTAAAGATGATCTCATGGACAGTTATGATCTTTATTCATCTGAAAATATTAAAAAACACAATATCTTTTCAAGAATTATAAATTCTATAAATTTCTTAATATGGGGCGATGCTTAAATATCCTGTCATTATTTTTGAAGGAATAGAGGCATCAGGAAAATCAACCAATATTCAAATTGTTTCTAATTATTTAAAGAAGATAAAAAAAAAGTTTATTAAAATTAGAGAACCAGGAGGTTCTAAATATTCAGAGATTATAAGAAACTTAATTTTAAATAAAAGATCAAAATTAAATTTTAAAACAGATTTACTCCTCATATTGGCATCAAGATCAGAAAATATTAACAAAATTATTAAGAAAAATTTTAGAAAGAAAATTATTATAATTGACAGATTTACAGATTCAACAATAGCATATCAACATTATGGAATGGGTATTAATTTAAATATAATTAAACGAATGAATAATTTTGTTATTGATAAATTTAAAGCAGATTTAACCATTCTAAGTGTAGTAAATAATAAAAATATGAAAAAAAGATTAAGTTTGCGAAAAAATATTAATAAATATGATAAATTCAATTATTCTTTTTATGAAAAAGTTCAAAAAGGTTTCTTAAAAATTGCTAGAAATAATAAAAACTACATTATTATAGACTCTAACAAAAAGAACATTAAAGAAAATAGTAATATTATTATTGAAAATATAAAAAAAAAAATATCAATATAGTCTTACAGATGAATAAACTTTTTGGACATGAATATATTTTTAATAATTTTATTGAACTTTATGAAAAAGATATTTTACCAAATAAAATTCTACTAAGTGGTAAAAGGGGTATTGGAAAATCATTATTTGCTAATCATTTCGTTAATCATATTTATTCGAATGATAATGAAATTAAAGCAAACATACTAATAGAAAATAACTCACATCCAAATATTTTTAGAATATTTAAAAAAAAAGACAAAAAAAATATTGAAATTTCACAAATTCGACAAATGATTGAATTTCAAAATTGTTCTTCATTCAATAATAAAATTAAATCTATAATAATTGATGATCTTGAATATTTAAATGATAATTCAACAAACGCTTTATTAAAATCGATCGAAGAACCAAATCAAAAAGTATTATTTATTTTAATTAATAATTCTGGAAGAAATATACCTGATACTCTCAGGTCAAGATGTATAGAATTTAAATTGTCTCTTAAACACAAAGAAATTAAATTAATTGTTGATAATTATTTTAATGATGAAATTTATCATAATATTTCAAATGATTTTGTAAATTATTATACTTCTCCTTCTTTTTTGATATTTTTAGTTAAATTTTTTAGAGAAAATTCAATTGATTATTTAAATTTAACTATTGAACAATTTATTATTGATTTAATTAAAAATAAATATTATTCAAAGAATCATTTTATTAACAAAAATCTTAATATTTTTATTGAATTATTTTTCTATAAAAATATAAATCGTTCTAAAAAAATATCATACAAAATAAAAGAATATTTCTATCTGAAACTATCTTTAATAAAGAAATATAATTTAGATTTGGAAACATTTTTTTTAGAATTTGAAGAAAAATTATTAAATGAATAAAAATTTTTATATTACAACGCCAATTTATTATCCTTCGGCTAAACCACATATGGGACATGCATATTCAAGTATTGTTGCTGACTTTTTTGCTAGATTAAAAAGAATACAAGGTTTCAATGTTTTTTATCTAACAGGAACGGATGAACACGGGCAAAAAATTCAAAGAGCTGCTGAAAAAATTGGTAAAGATCCTTTGTTATTTTGTGACGAAATAAGTAAAACTTTTAGACATTTGTCAGATATATTGAATTTATCAAATACTGATTTTATAAGAACTACAGAAAAACGTCACGCTAAATCGGTCAGCAATTTATGGAATATTCTTGAAAATAAAGGTGAAATTTATTTATCAAAATATTCGGGTTGGTATTCGGTTTCAGATGAAGCTTTTTATAATGAGGATGAAATTGTAAACAAGACAGGAAATAAATTGTCTAAAGTTTCTGGTTCCCCTGTTGAGTGGGTTGAGGAAGAGTCTTATTTTTTTAAATTATCCAAGTGGCAAGAACCTTTACTTAAATTTTATTCAGATAATCCAAAATTTATTCTACCAGAAACGAGAAAAAATGAAGTTATAAGCTTTGTAAAAAGTGGATTGAAAGATCTTTCAGTTAGCAGAAAATCTTTTTCTTGGGGCATCAAAGTGCCATCAAATAAAGATCATGTTATATATGTTTGGCTGGATGCCTTAACAAACTACATTAGTGCATTAAATTATCCTGATGAAAATGATAAATTATTTAAACAATTTTGGCCTGCTGACCTTCATTTAATTGGAAAAGATATTTTAAGATTCCATGCTATATATTGGCCTGCTTTTCTTCTAGCTGCTAACATTAAACCACCAAAACGAGTTTATGGTCATGGATGGATTTTATCGGGTGAAGAAAAAATGTCTAAATCAAAAGGAAACATTTTAGACCCCCTTGAAATAATAGAAAAATATGGATTAGATCCATTAAGATATTATTTAATTAAAGAAGTCTCTTTCGGTAATGACGGTAACATTTCAAAAGAAAAATTAGAAAGCTGTATAAATAGTGATTTGGCTAATAATTATGGAAACTTGTGTCAGAGAGTCATATCTTTTAGTGAGAAAAATACTAATCTTCTGGTGCCTCAAAAAGATAAATTTATTGAGGAAGATATAAAAGTATTAGATAAATTTTTATCTAATTATGCTCAGCTGATTCATTTCATTGATGATCAAAATATAAACTCATATATAAATTTCATAGTAAATCAACTTTTTGCTGCTAATAAATATTTCAACGATCAAGAGCCTTGGAAAAAAAAAAATGACATTAAGAGATTAAACACCATAGTTTATGTTTCTTTAGAATTAATAAGAAAAATTACCATTATGCTTTATCCAATAATACCAGGGACTTCGATTAAGGTATTAAAAATATTTGGGATAAATGAAAATGAAATTAATTTTAAATCAATAGTAGATAACAATTTTTTAAAAACTAATAATAAAATTAATAAATTAGAAATTTTATTTAAAAAAATTATCAATAATGATTGATTCACACTGTCATTTAGATCACGATCCTCTATATGGCAATTTAGAAGAAATTATTCTAAGGTCTAAAAAAATAGGTATTGAAAAAATTTTAACTATTTGTACAACAACAAGTGGTTACCAAGATGTTTTAAAGATTGTTGAAAAAGATAGTATAATATATGGAACTTTTGGAATTCATCCTCATGAAGTAAAAACCTATAGAGTCAACAAAGAAGAAATAATCAATAAAGTATTGATAAATAAAAAAATTATTGGGGTAGGTGAGACTGGATTAGATTTCTATTATAATAATAGTGACAAAGATGATCAAATTAATAGTTTTAAACATCATATAGACGCAGCAACTAAATTAAATATACCATTGATAGTACATACGCGTAATGCTGAAAATGAAACTTTTGAAATTTTAAAAAAAAAATACAACAAGAAACTAAAAATTTTAATGCATTGTTTTACTGGCACAATTTCTTTTGCAGAAAATCTTATGTCTTTAGAATGTTATTTTTCTGCCAGTGGAATTATTACATTTAAAAACAGTTTAGAGTTACAAAATATATTTAAAATAATCCCTTTAGATAAATTGTTAATTGAAACAGATAGTCCTTTTTTAGCTCCTTCACCCATGAGAGGTAAAAAAAATGAGCCAAGTTATATAAAATATATTTTAGAAAAACTTGCTTCATTAAGGGAAATTGACAAATTTCAACTAGATAAAATAACAACAGACAATTTTAATAAATTATTTTTTAACCTATGAGTATTAAATTCACCATTTTAGGATGTGGAAGTTCATTGGGTGTACCTACTATAGATGGATATTTTGGAAAATGTGATCCATTAAATAAAAAAAATTATAGAACAAGATGTTCGGCATTAATAACCACAAAAAATATAAATTTTTTAATTGATACTTCTAGTGATATAAAAACTCAATTATTAACAAACAAAGTTAATAATATTAATAAAGTTTTTTATACACATTCACATGCAGACCAAACGCATGGCATAAATGAGTTGAGAGCATTTTGTCTTAAAAACAAAAAAAAAATACCAATTTATGCCGATAAAATTACAACAAATTATCTAAATAAATCTTTTGAATATTGTTTTAAAAAAACAAATGATTATCCGGCTATATTAAAAATGAATGAATTAAAGAAATTACATATTTATAGAGACTCTAAAAATAAGATTATTATAAGAAGCATTAGTGTTCAACATGGATCCATTAAAAGCATCTGTTACATTATAAATAATAAATGTGCATATGCACCAGATGTTAATAAAATTTTTTCAAAAGATTTAAAATATTTTAGGAATCTTAAATATTTAGTTATTGATTGTTTAAGATACTCTCCCCATCCATCACATTTTAATCTTGAAGATGTTTTAAATTTTGTAAAAATAATAAAACCTAAAAAAACAATATTAACAAATTTACATAACGATATAGACTATTCTGAAATAAAAAAAAAACTAACTAAAAATATAATTCCAGCTTATGATGGTTTATCCTTTTTAATTTAAAAAAATTTAATTTATAAAAGAAATCACTTCCTTGATGTTAATGATAAAAGAAAATAACCAAATATTGTTGATAGTAATGAGCCACTTAACACACCAATTTTAACTCCATCTATAAATTGATTATTATCAACAAAAGCTAAATTTCCAACAAATAAGCTCATAGTAAATCCTATTCCAGTTAAAATACCAACACCATAAAAATTCAACCAATTAGAATTATTTGGCATTTGGGCAAATTTTAATTTGATTGACACATATGAAAATATAAAAACACCTAATTGTTTACCAATAAACAATCCTAGAAGTATACCTAATGGCACTTTATCTAATAATGATGATAACGAGATCCCTTGTAAAGATACTCCGGCATTTGCAAAAGCAAACAGGGGCATAATGCCAAAAGCAACATAAGGACTAATCGCATGTTCTAATTTTATTAATAGAGAAAAATCTTTTTCTTTTTTACGATGAGGAATTATTGTCGCTAACAAAACTCCAGAGATGGTAGCGTGAATACCTGATTGATGAGTAAAATCCCATAAGAATATTCCGACAATTAAATATGGAATAAATTTTTTAATATTTAATTTATTTAGTACTAATAAAACAATAAAAGCTAAAAGCATTAAAGAAAGATACATAATATTTAAATCTCCAGAATAAAATAATGCAATAATCACTATTGCTCCAAGATCGTCAATAATTGCAAGAGCGGTCAAAAATACTTTTAAAGACAAAGGTACTCTGGAACCTAGCAAAGATAATACACCTAAAGAAAAAGCTATATCGGTAGCTGATGGTATGGCCCATCCATTTAAAGTTATGGTATTGTCAAAATTTATAAAAATATAAATTAAAGCAGGTACTAACATTCCACCCACAGCAGCTATAATAGGCAAAAGAGCCTGTTTTGTATTTGATAATTCTCCTTGTAAAAATTCCCTTTTAATTTCCAATGTTACGAAAAAAAAAAATATTGCCATTAAAACATCATTTATCCAATGAATAACAGAAAGTTTAAGACCATAATCATTAATTCCTATAAACAGGTATTTATTTAGCGTATTAAAATATAAATCTGAAAGATTTGAATTGCTTATAAATAAAGCTAAGATTGCTGCAAATAAAAGAGTTATACCACTTGCTGCTTCTAGTTTAAAAAACCATTTAAAAGGTTTTGAAATAGTTCTAATCATTTTAATTCAATAAATCTTTTATAAATAGTTGCAAATCATATAATGTTTCATAGAGATTATCTAGTAAAGGCGAAAGACCGGGAATTAAACTTGATAAATTTTGTTCGAATGTATCGGCAACAATAATAATTGCTACAAAAGTAATTATAATTATAAATAAATTACTTAATATTCTTTTTGTGACATCGTTTTTTTTTTTATGTGTAATAAATTCATCCGTATTGTCAGATTCAATTTCATGATTATTATTTTCAATTATATTTTCAGAAGATTCTTCTTGAGAAATTAATATATCTGTATAATTTTTTCCTATTAGTTGTTTATTATCAGTTATTTGTTTTATTTTAAAAAACCATTTATTTTCGCACTTTCCACACTGAAGAAGTCTACCCTTTTCAGGAATTAAATTCTTATTCAAATTAAATTTTGTGCTGCATTTATCACAATTTATGATCATATCTTCTTATACAGTATTAATTTAATAATTACCTTGTTTTTTATGACTAATATACTTTGAATTTTTTTTTATCTAATGTATTAGTACATCATTCGGGGCGTAGCGCAGCCTGGTAGCGCATCTGGTTTGGGACCAGAGGGTCGCAGGTTCAAATCCTGCCGCCCCGACCATTTTTATGAATAAAACTAAAACAAACTTTGTAATTATTTTATTGCTTATATTTTTTTTACTTTTTTTTAATGAATTTGTTTTAGAAAATTTTGATAAAACTCCACCATTGAGTGATAGGGCGATATCAATGATTAGAAAGATTAATTTCTTATCTACAATATTTTTTTTATATATTTTGTTATATCTAAACACTTCTTTTTTAAAATTAATAAACAAAAGGTTTATTAATTCTATTAAATCACTCTCATTTTTTTTAATTTTAATTATTTTTTTAGATATAACATTAAAATTCATAGGCTTTGGATTGGATAAACATTGGTATGATGAATGGAATATTAGGTATCCATCAACTTATGACATGTTTTCAAATCAACCTCTTGCAATGGATCATAACAAGTTGGGCTTTCGTGGTCCTTTATTGTCCAACAAAATACAAAAAGATAAAATTAGTATAGCATTTATGGGTGGTTCAACTGGATACGCCGGAAATCCTCCAATACCCGAAATGATTAATAGTCTGTTAACAAAAAATGATATTAATAATGTTGTTTATAATTTTTCATCAAATTCCTCCAACCACAATCAACATATACATAGATTAATTAAATTTTCTGAATATCCTTTTGATATAGTAATTTTTTATGGTGGCAATAATGAGTCTATTCAATATTTGCAGTATGAAACTAGACCAAGCTATCCATATAATTATTTTATGATTAATGATATTTCTAAATTAAAATTATTTTTATTAAAATATTCTTCAATTATTGGTTTGTTTGAAAATTATACTGGATTAATAAGTGGAATAAATAAAGAGAGAAATTTTATAGATAATAATTTTGAAAGTTGGAGTGATTCTGTAGTAAATAACTACATAAATACTATTGAAAAAGCCAAGAATATTTTTGAAAGTAGTTTAACTAACAACAGCTGTAATAAAGTTATTTTTTTACCAATATTACAACCTGTGAATCCTATATCCACAAATGAAATAAAATTATGGAATAAAATGACAAAAAGAGTAAATAAAAATTATGATATTTATAATTATGATGATATGAGTAACATTATCAATTTTTTTGACAATGTTCATATAGATCAAGAGTCTAAATTACCTATAGCAAAACGTATTTCTTCTAATTTAATTAAACTTATAAAAAAAAATTGTTAAATTTATGAAAGCAAAAATTTATATAATAGTTGGGTAAATTTTATGTTCCAGGTTAAAACAAACGAGTAAAATCAACCTTTATTTATTATTCTATTTGGTGAAGCAATCTATAGTTTATTGCATTGTTTTCATTGATATATATAACTCATTTAAGGAAAAAGCGGTAGTTTCAAATCTTGCTGTTTCAACCATTTATTGATTTATGAAGAAAGCAAAAATATATAAACCGTCAAAATCAGTGTTGCAATCAGGAAATAAAAAGTTTGATAAATGGATTATTGAATTCATTACTGATCGCCCTGGGGTTAACCCGCTAATGGGATGGGAAAGTTCAACAGATACTTACAGTGAGTTAAAACTTGAATTTAAGAATAAAGATCTTGCAATTGAATATGCAAAAAAAAATAAAATTGATTTTGAATTAATCGATGCAAAAAAAAGAAAGATTGTTAAAAAATCTTATGCAGATAATTTCAAAAATTAATTAAATGTTTAAATTTTTTTTGCAAAGAAAATGGTTTTCTTGGAGTATAATTGGATCAACGCTTATTTTAGTTTCTACATGGTATCAAGTCCAACTAGATGTAAAAATTAACGAATGGTTTGGAGAATTTTATGATACTTTACAAAAAGCTTTAACGAAGCCTGGGTCTGTAACAGAGAGTGAATTCATTGCTTATTTATTTACATTTGCAAAAATTGCAGGAATTTGGATTATTATTGCAATAGTAACTGGATTTTTTGTTTCACATTGGGTTTTTAGATGGAGAACATCGATGGCCGAATATTATCATGATCAATGGTTAAGAGCTAGACTGATAGAGGGAGCATCTCAACGTGTTCAAGAAGATACTTTGAAATTTGCAAGAATAATGGAAGGTCTTGGTGTTGGATTATTAGATAGTATTATGACGTTAATAGCTTTTTTACCAATTCTATGGACTTTATCAAAACAAGTTAATGTTTTACCATGGATAGGAGAGGTTAATCATGCTCTTGTTTGGGTTGCTATCATTTCGGCGTTAGGTGGAACTATTGTCCTTGCTGCAGTAGGAATAAAATTACCTGGTATTGAGTATGATATTCAAAAAGAAGAAGCTGGATATAGAAAAGAATTAGTTCACGGTGAAGACGATCCAATTAGAGCTGCTCCTCCAACTATAGGACAACTATATGATAGAGTAAGGGGAATTCATTATAAATCATATTTCCATTATTTATATTTTAATGCTGTAAAATGGAGTTATTTTCAAGGAATGGTTATAGTTCCGTATTTAGCTTTGGCCCCAACTATTGTCAAAGGAGCAATAACACTAGGTTTTGTTCAACAGATAACCAGAGCTTTTGGAAGAGTTGAGGGATCTTTGCAATATTTAGTAAAAAGCTGGTCAACAATAGTAGAATTTATTTCTGTTTGGAAACGACTAAATGAATTTGAAAAAAAATTAATACATAGTAAAGAATTAACAGAAAAAATCTAATGACTTTAGAAACATCTTTTATAGATTTATTTTCAGCTGTGACTTCTAAAGCTGCATTTGCGGCCTCAAAATTTGTGGGTAAAAACGATAAAATCTCAGCTGATAAAGCGGCTGTTGATGTGATGAGAAGTGAAATAAATAAATTAGATATTAAAGGAAAAGTAGTAATCGGAGAAGGTGAACTTGATGAAGCACCCATGTTATATATTGGAGAAGAATTGGGTACAAAAAAAGGAATTGCAATTGATATTGCGGTTGATCCTGTAGAAGGTACAAATTTAGTAGCAAAAAATCTTCCAGGGGGAATTTCTGTATTGGCTATCACAGAAAAAGGAAATTTATTTAATGCACCTGAAACTTATATGAATAAAATAGCTGTTGGTAATGATGTTGAAAAAGGTGCTATAGATATTGACTATGATCTAAAAAAAAATTTATCAAACTTGGCAGATTGTAAAAATAAAAAAATATCCGATTTAACTGTTTGTTTATTGGATAGACCAAGACATTTAAAAATAATTAATACATTGGATGATCTTAATATAAATAAAAAATTAATTACTGATGGTGATGTCACTGGTGCTCTGTTGGTAACTGATAAAAGGTTTAATGTTGATATGTTTATTGGAATAGGTGGAGGTCCTGAAGGTGTAATTGCAGCATCAGCACTAGATGCTTATGGTTGTTTTTTTCAAGGAAGATTCTTATTTACAGAGAATAATGACATTAAAAGAGCCGAATCTATGGGCATCAAAGATTTAAAAAAAAAATATGAAATAAATGAAATAGTTTCAGGTGACAGCATTTTTGTTGCTACCGGTATAACAGATGGTGATTTGACCAAAGGAATAAAAATAAATAAAAATAAGTTTATCTCACAAACTCTTATAACTCACAAAAGTAGCAATACTAGGGAAATTAGGATAAATGAAAGTGAAATATTTTGATTTATATTTCTGATAATGAATCTTGCTTATGTTAATTTTTTCTAATAAAAGACCTTTTTTTGGTCCCTTCGTCTATCGGTTAGGACACATGGTTTTCATCCATGAAAGAGGGGTTCGATTCCCCTAGGGACCGCCATTATTTATTAAAATTCTTTTATTTTATTATAGTTAAGATTCCAAAGATCTAGCCAATTTTCATTAATTGCAGGAACCGATCTAGACAAATGATAAGATAAAGAATTTACAGGAGCTAAACAAGGAACTTGCTCAAAAATTTTATGAAAAGGTTTTTCAAAAGGAAAGTTCTCAATTTCTCCAACTTGTCTTATTTTGTTTTGGTATTTATTTAAAATTGATTTAGAAAATAGCAAAGTTAACAAACTTTCATTAACATATCTCCACCTGTAATCTTTACCTATGAATAATGACGTTTTATATTCTGAGTCATAGAAAAAAGGATAATCAGATGGACATAAGAAAATATCTTTATTTAGTAAAGTTGAAACTCTTGTGTATGTAAAAATTATTTCCTCTATTAAGTTTTTTTCAAATAAATAATCATCTTCTATAAAAAAAACTAAATCCTTTGCTTTGGTTGCTTGATCACAACATTCTAAGTAAGAACCTTTATTTCCTTCAATTTTTGATTTGTAAAAGTTTAATTTATAATTATCATTATGTAGTATTTTTTTTAGTATATTATCAAAATCATCATTTGAATTATCTGATATTAAATTAATAGTTATATTAATTTTATTATTTTTTAAAAATGCTACTATAGATTCCTTTAAGCTTAAGATGCAAACTTTAATCAAAATTTCTTTGTCTATACCAGGAATAATTCTTTTCCATCTATCAGTTGAATTCCAAAGAGAATTTGAAGGTGAATATCGAAAAAAAATATCTAAATAATTAACTTTTCTTTTAAGGTCTAAATATCCTGAAGATAATAATACAGATTTATCATTTATTTGAAAAAAGTTTTTGGAATTATTTTTATAATTTGGATTAACAATATTAAGTGTTTCTTTTTCAAATGCGTATATGTTAAATAATTTGAGTAAAAGTCTTTTTAACTTACTTTGTTTTTTGTATATTCTTGGGAACATGATTTTATTACTTCTATACAAAATTTAATAAAGTTATATCTTTTTTTGTATAAATATAAATTATAATGAAATATTTTGTTTATTTAATTATTACAAAAAGAATCAATAAAATAATCAGTTACGTTGGATATACAAACGATTTAAAAAAACGCCTTAAATTGCATAATGCCTCAAAAGGAGCAAAATTTACAAAAGGAAATAAATGGCTATTAATATATAAGAAATCATATTTATCAAAGAGAGTAGCAATGAGAGCTGAGTATAAATTAAAAAAAAATTACAATTTTAGAACAAAATTAAAAAGTAATTATTTAAAAAAATGAAAATTGCAATTTTATTGCCATATAAGGAAGATTATACAGCAAAATATGCAGGAGCTGTATCAATACATGTTTCCAATCTTTATAAATATTCTAAATACAAAAAATATATATTTATTTATGGTAGTACAAATGAAAAAAAATATTTAACATCTAATTATAAAAATTTTAAAATAAATTCTACTTTTCTTTCAAGTAATAATAATAAATATCTGACAAAATTTATTATAGAACAAAAGAATGATGAATCAGATATAATTGAAATTCATAATAGACCAAATTATGTAAAAAGAATTATTAATAGCTTAAAATCAAAAATAATACTTTATTTTCATAATAATCCATTAACAATTTCAGGATCTGTATCTAAACATGAAAGATTATTTCTTCTTGAAAAATGTGAATATATTTTTTTTAATAGTAATTGGACAAAAAATCAATTCTTCAAAAATATCAACGAAAATAAATATCATTCAAAATATGGTATGTGTTTTCAATCAACAAAAAAATATAAAATAAATTTTAAAAAGAAAAAAAATATAATAACCTTTATTGGTAAACTTAATTCAGCAAAAGGATATGACATTTTTGGAAATGCCATCATAAAAATTTTAAATAAATATCCAGATTGGAAATCTTTTGTTGTGGGTGATGAACCAAGAGAAAGACATATATTTAAACATAGAAATTTGAAAATTTATAATTTCAAAGTAAATAGATTTGTCCTTAATTTATTGAGTAAGTCAAGTATTTCAGTTGCTTGCTCTAGATGGGATGAGCCATTTGGAAGATCAAGTCTTGAATCTTGTAGTATGGGTTGTGCTACAATAATAACAAAGAGAGGAGGGTTACCGGAAACCACAAACCACCCAATAATATTAAAAAATTTGGATTCAAAATC
>Ga0208640_1000573_pt1 | contig 15714 bp, 15 predicted proteins | sample ETNtaG_23_FD_185774 | JGI IMG/M metagenome (GOLD analysis project Ga0208640, IMG submission 185774) | Marine microbial and viral communities from oxygen minimum zone, Eastern Pacific Ocean - ETNP201310SV72 (SPAdes) (version 2) | ecosystem: Environmental > Aquatic > Marine > Oceanic ... | reverse complement strand
TTTAAAAGCCTGTTTGCGGAGGATTTTTCAATTGTATCATTAAATGTTTGCAGCGCTTCTGATAATGCCTTTAGCTCGCTTTAAACTCTTTATGGTTATTCTATAGTATGGTGAAATATGTTGTCAATCGTTATAATTGGTTGTTGAGGAATGGAAAGTGAGAATGTAAACTTACAATATTTACAATTATAAAAGGAGTGTATGAAAATGAAGAATTATCGTAAAGAACTATGGTTCAATGTGACTAAAAGGAGGGAGTTTATAAACATTACTCCTCAGGTCAATACCTGTCTCAAGGAAAGCGGTATTCAGGAAGGCCTTGTCCTGGTAAATGCCATGCACATCACTGCCTCAGTCTTTATAAATGATGATGAGTCCGGTCTTCATCAGGATTATGAAGAGTGGTTGGAGAGGCTGGCGCCCCATGAGCCAATCTCACAATACCGTCATAACAATACCGGCGAGGATAATGGCGACGCACACCTTAAGCGGCAGGTAATGGGACGTGAAGTCGTTGTCGCAATAACCGGGAGCAAATTGGACTTTGGTCCCTGGGAACAGATATTTTACGGAGAATTCGACGGTAGACGGAAGAAGAGGGTATTGGTGAAAATTATCGGTGAATAGAATGGTTCACAAGAGTGTAGCAATTGGCGCATATGTATATCCGGGCTGGCATTCTTGTCCCGAGCGGGACTGCCATTTTCCACCGGGTTGGAGTGAGTGGGATCTTGTTTTGAATGCTCCGTCCCGTTTTCCGGATCAGAATCAACCACGGCTCCCTGTTGATGGGACGTACGATGACTCAGATCCCTCCATTGCACAGAAACAGGTTGGGCTGGCCGGTGAGTACGGTGTGGATTTCTTCGTGTACGGTTTTTTCTGGTCACGGGGGAAACGAGTTTTCGAGGCGGCCTTAGATAATGGATTTCTAGGCAAAGATGGTGGTGGTGATTTTCCATTTGCTCTTATGTGGGCAAACCGTATGCCTCGTGGAGTTCTTCCCGTAAAACACAAACCCGGCCCCAAGATTGACCCGGGAAGGTTAGTGTATACAGACCCTGATGATTTTGTGGAATTGATAAAATTTCTTGAAGAAAGGTACTTTTCAAGATCAAATTACTTACGTATAGATGGTATGCCCCTGTTTTCCATCTTTGACAGCACCTTTTTTCTCCGGCAGTTGGGGCCAAGTCTGGCGTCTCTGGCAATCTACAAGGCTAAAGACTATCTTATTAAGAAAGGATATTCAGGTCTTCATCTGATGGCCATTAATCCGGCACCTGCTATGATTGCTGAGTTCAAGAGGTCCGGATTTGACAGCATAAGCCACTACGTTTGGCTACCTGACTGGAAGGGTGAATACCGGCAGGATTATGGTAAACTGGTCAAAAAGCGAAGCAGAGAATGGGAGGGTTTTGCTGATAAGTCGGGGCTTACTTACTTTCCATCCGTATCTCCGGGATGGGACGCCACACCGCGGGCTGCCACAAACGGTTATCACAAACAGGAGCGTTATCCCTGGTGGCCTGTTGTTGTAAATGAGGATCCCGCACTCTTTTCCGATTTTCTTGGACAGGCAATCCGTTATACAAGAAAATTTAACAAACCCCAACTATCCTTCATAGCGTCGTGGAACGAGTGGAGTGAAGGCCATTATCTGGAACCGGACGAACGCTTCGGTACTGCGTGGCTCGAGGCAGTCAGGAAGGAGAAACAGCATGCCGTCTGATTGGGCGTTTGTATCCGTAGACATGGAACTTACCAACCGGTGTAGTACCGACTGCCTCATGTGTCCCCGTGAAGCTATAACAAGGCCTGAAGGCTCGATGTCAGAATGTGTATTCAAGGCAGCCTCGGAGAAACTTATTGGTGAAGGTAGTCTTATCACATTCTCCGGCATGGGTGATCCTCTATCACACCCAAATGTATTTGAGTGGATTTGCTACATCCGCGAGAAAGGTGTTGATGTGGGGATTGTGATAAATCCTGCATCATTAAATAGGGAAATCTCTCAAAGGCTTGTTAAGTCCAGTCCCAATTCTATTACACTCTCCTTTCCAAGCTTACGAAAAAGTGTCTTTGAAAAGTTATGCCCAGAAGTATCTTATGATGATGCGTTTAAACGGACTCTGGAATTAATAGATCTTGCCAGGGGAAATGTAGGTCTAAGGGTGACGGGTATAATTACAGGCATCAACACCGGAGAACAGGAAGGATATGTCAGTTTCTGGAGGGAGCGGGGTGTAGGTTCCAGTATGACGGTATGTCACGGACGGGGTGGAAATCTAAGGGCGTCCGGGGTATATGAACTACAATCCTTTGGACTCGACTCAGGAATATGCGGCCTCTTTCAGTTTCATACCTTTGTAACATGGGAAGGGGAGGTGTTGGCATGCTGCCATGACCTGGCCGGTGCTACACGAATCGGGAGTCTGGTAAATGATGATGTTTCTGTTATCGCCGAAAGGAAAAGGAAGATAATAAAAGACTCCATGCCTTTTCTGATGTGCGGGCAATGTGACGAACCTTTAAGACAGTGCCAGTCCCCTCAAGGTTTGCCGCCGGAAGGAAGAAAAGAAAGGAACAGTTTTTTTAGCCTGGCGGCAGATTCACACAGATAGGTGTGCTTGATTATACTGAGATGAAGATATTATTCTCAGATGTTTTAGTTCTCTGACTCTTCTTCTTTTTCTTCTTCGACTAAGGTTCCGAACGGGCCGCGAGCGTTAATTGGATCCTTCTCTTGTATTACTTTTTTACTAGGAGTGATGATTTTGACGCTTCCATTTATAGTCTTGAAAGGAGATTTTAAAATCTCAATCCTAAAGGTATTGCCGAGGTATTTTGCCTTTTTGAAATGTTCTTCAGTGTATTCGTAAACAAGATGAACAGGGCTAACGTCTTTTTTGCTGATCAGGGAATTTCCTTCCTGATCATATAGTGTAATTCTTAGTTTTCTCGCCTTTGGTTTCTTATGATCAACTTCCCATGAAGCGTCAATCTTAATATCACCCGGATATTTAACGGCGAATGAAATTTCCCTGTTTCGAACATCACTACCTTGCTTGAAAACACTGGGCAGATGAAATGAATGTATATTTTTCCCTGCCTGAACATTTTTCTGGCAAAATGTTGCAAAAACAATCACCATTGCAATATTTAATAAAAACAAGAAAAATGTTCTTTTTCTTAATAAACAATACATTCTAAATCCTCCATAATTGAGTTAAGCCTAACCACTTTATGATGTTATGTTGTGTTTGCAAAAGAAATAAGAGTAGCCATAATCCATATAATTTTAGTATAAGAGAATAAATTTGGATAAAATCTGTAAATATGCTTTTAAATAGAGCAAAATTTATACCCTGAAGTAGTAAATTTGAAAAAAACGATTGTTTTTGTAAATAACACAACTGAAACAAGAAAACTTTGATCAATTTATTTCAATGACATTTTCCTTTGACATAATTAATTGAATCTTCTATGCTATTCCTCCAATTGAAATGGGGTAGGGAATATTTGCTGTGTGATTTTAATTGACGTAAATACTGCTTAATACAACATTTTATTATATTTCATTATCTGAAAAAATGAGGATAAACTGATGTCAATTGATGGTTATATTGATTATAAACGCAGAGAATATTGCAAGGATATTAAGTGTCCGGTGCAGCTTGATCTTGATGCTCAGGAGGAGGGTTCGGAAGAATACGAAAGAATAAGGGCAATATGTAAGAATGAATGTATTCATACAACATACGAATTTCATCACTGGTTGATAAATAAAGGTTATTTAGTAATCAGGCCCGGCGAATCTGACTGAAAAGCAAGGTGGAGTTTTGGGCAGAATAGAAAAAACAAATGATATAACAGTTAAACAGAGGAGGTGTAAGAAATGGATTGGGGAATGAAAAACCGGTTGTCATCGCTGATGGGGCCTGATGGCAAGTGTATGTTTATGCCGATAGACCATGGATATTTTTTAGGAGCCACGAGTAAGCTTGAGAAACCGGGTGAGACGATTAAACCGATTATTGAGTATTGTGATGCACTTTTCGTCACGAGGGGCGTATTGCGTGCTGCCATTAATCCTGATGATAGTAAACCCATTATTCTTCGGGTTTCAGGCGGTACCAGTGTGGTTGGAGGAGACCTTGCAAACGAAGGGCTCACCACTTCCATAAAAGATGCTCTCAGGCTCAATGTTGCAGCAGTAGGCCTGTCAGTCTTTATAGGCAGCGATTATGAGAGACAGACACTGCTCAATCTTGGAAAGCTTGTGGATGAATGTGAAGAATACGGCATTCCAGTAATGGCGGTTACGGCTGTTGGTAAGGAGCTGGAAAAGCGGGACGCCAGGTATTTATCATTGTGTTGCCGTATCGCTGCAGAACTGGGAGCCAAGGTGGTAAAAACTTATTGGTGTGAAGATTTTGATAAGGTTACTGAGGGTTGTCCTGTACCCATAGTTATAGCAGGCGGTCCGAAGTTTGACACAGAGCTGCCTGTATTCGAGTTTGTACATGATGGTATGGAAAAGGGAGCTATAGGCGTTAACCTGGGAAGAAACATCTGGCAGCATGAACACCCTGTTGCCATGGCCAAGGCCCTGCATGCCATTATTCATAAGAATGCAACTGCCGCTGAGGCCAACGACATATTCAATGATACAAAGAATGGATAGCTGCCGGTAGTACATATGTATTTACTATTCAATAAAACGTGAAATATTTAAATACTAAGACTTAATACAAGGCACTAAATTCTGTATTAAATGTTTAAAGCATTTTCTATTTGAATTTAGTGCTTTATTAATTTCATCATGCGCGTAGCAATGTATTACAACAATAAGGATGTAAGGCTGGAGGAAATGCCGACTCCACAGGTTGGTCCGGGTGAAGTATTATTAAAATCACTGGCATGTGGTATCTGCGGCAGTGATGTAATGGAGTGGTATCGTATACACAAGGCGCCGCTTGTACTTGGCCATGAGGCAACCGGTGAAATTGTGGAAACAGGAGGAGATGTCAAACGATTCAAGAAAGGCGACAGGGTATTCGTGTCTCATCATGTGCCCTGTAACACATGTCATTATTGTTTAAATGGGAACCACACAGTTTGTGATACATTGCGAAGCACGAATTTTGATCCCGGCGGCTTTGCTGAATATGTGCGGGTGCCGGAGATCAATGTAGACAGGGGAATATTTGTACTTCCTGATAATATGTCGCTGGAAGACGGCACATTAATCGAACCACTAGCCTGTGTGGTTCGCGGGCAGAGATTAGCACGTATAGAACCCGGCCAGACTGTAGTCGTTATTGGCAGTGGTATTTCGGGCCTTCTCCACATATTACTTGCTCGGGCATCAGGAGCGGGAAAGATAATTGCTACCGATATAAGTGAATATCGCATGGAGACGGCAAGGAAATTTGGAGCTGATTCTGTTATTAGTGCTCATGACGACCTGCCTTCACACCTGCTCAGATTGAACAGTAACAGGCTTGCTGATCGTGTGATTGCTACTGCCGGGGCCGTTCCTGCCTTAGAAACAGCGCTTAAATCCGTAGACCGTGGAGGCACTGTCTTATTCTTTGCTCCCGGAGGTCCGGATGTTGAACTTCATGTTCCGTTCAATGATTTCTGGCGTGATTGTATAACCTTAATGCCCACATACGGCGCCAGCCCTATTGATATAGAGGAGGCGATAAAACTGATTAGTTCTAATCGTGTACCGGTGCAAGATATGATTACTCATCGTTTAGGATTGGCAGAGACTGAACGCGGCTTTAAGCTCGTTACTGACGCCAAAGAATCTATAAAAGTGATTATCGAGCCTCATAAATGAGCGTTGTCTAATAGACAGAACCCGCAAAGCCTCAACAAGATTCATCCCACGAAATGAAGGAAACCGGTTTGTATATTCAGCGGCAAGATAAAGAAGAATTTGTGTACAAAAAGAATATTCAGGAAAGCTCTTCGGTATTTCTAATAGTGGGGAGTTGATACTATTAGAAAATGCACGTGTGAAAACTCTGCTATAGAAGGTTATGGTGAGCAATAAACATGTCTGCAGCTTATTGCTTAAGAACTACCATACATCATTTGTCTCCTCATAGTTTATAAAGCCGGAGTCAACTTGTTTTTCTATGCTTGCCAGTTTTGTATGCAGTGTATCAATCTGTTTTGTCAGGTCTCTATAGACTATGAAACCCAGGATCAGCAATAATACAGTGTAGACAATTACAAAGGCAGTTGCAGGATTAGTATCTTTTTGTGTTGTTTCTCGTGGCTTCTTAACATGAAAACCATATGCCTTCTCACCCAGGATAGACTTTCTGTACGATTCTGTTACATCACTGGGTTCGTAGGTTTCATCTTCCAGTGTTTCATTCTTTAAATCAAAATCATCGTCGTCTTGATGCGGTTCTGTTACGCTGTCCGATTCATAAACAAGTTCTTCTTGTATTTCATCTTCTATATTTGATTCATTATCATCATTTGACTCTGATGGATTATTTATCTGACCTTCTTGTTTATTCTTTCCTTTCAGCCAGCTAAGAGGATCCATCCCAAGTGCATTTTTCTTTTGCATAAAACCTCCCTTTAAAGAATATACGTCACCGATATAATATAATCTAAAAAGTGACAAATAAGGTTAGACTCAGTTTGATTAAGAATCTTGAGTTGCATTAAGAGAAAGCATGCTCTCTAATCTCTGCTTTCTGCTTTTTTGCTTTTGCCCCTTTAAATTTAAGAATTTTTTTTTCTTGAGCAATTACTTCCTTAGTTAAAGCCATGTAGTCTTGTGCTCCATTAGAATCCGGAGCATATGTTATAATTGGCATGCCATGACTTGGTGCTTCCGAAAGTTTAATATTCTTTCTGATTATGGTGGTAAATACCTTGTCTTCAAAATATTCCTTAATCTTGTCAAGCACTGCAGTTCCTAATTTTGTTCTGCTATCGTACATACAGGGTATTATTCCCGTAATCTCTAATGAACTATTCAGTCTCTTCTTTATAACATCGAATGTTTGTATTAATTTGCTTACACCCTGTAAGGCGAAAAACTCGGTTTGTAAAGGAACGAATATTTCATTAGCTACAGTGAGTGCATTCAGTGTGAGAAGTCCTAAAGAGGGAGGGCAATCAATTAAAACATAATCATATTTATTTACCAATTTGTCGAGATAGAATTTGACGATAGTTTCACGTCCTACTGTGTTGACAAGTTCTATCTCTGCACTTGCAAGATCGATATCAGAAGGGATGATATCCAGACCACTTATTTCTGTCTTTGCTAATATTTCAGTGACTTTCTTCTTGCCGCATATTAGTTGGTAAATAGATAAATCTTTTCCATGGACGTTGACGCCAAGGTGTATACTCATGTTACCTTGAGGATCGAGATCAATCATCAGCACCTTTTTGCCAAGCGAAGCCAGGCACGCCCCAACGTTCGCAGTCGAGGTTGTCTTCCCTACTCCACCCTTTTGATTTATGAACGCAATGCTACGCATCCTGTCCCTTATGATACGTGTTTAGATGTGACAGATATATAACAGCTAGAATATTAACATACAAAATGTAGTTGTCAAGCATATTTATATAAAAATTCTTAATATTTACATAAAAGGGGGTATTTTGTAATATTTTCAGACTTATACTTTTTGAATACTTTACATGGTTTTAATGCTTTTCAGATAGAAATTTCTGGTAAATATAGAAGAAGCTTAATAAGCGTAATACGGAAAACAATAGTCTTAACGGGAACTACTAAAACTAGTTGCTGATCTGGTTAGAACCTTTTTCGTTCGTCTGTACATGAAAAGAGAAGGCCTATTTGATATCACCTCTAAAATAGTTTGAATTGCCTTCAATTCGGAACGGATATACGTATACACTGGAAATAAACCGCCTTAAGATTATTATTGACATATTGATACAAGTTTGTTATTTTTCCCATTTCAATAAATTTTTTTGATCACTATCAGATTCCACACATATTTTTGCATAAGTTAGATTTCTGATTGCTTATTAAGGAGGTAAGATATTGTCTGTCGAGAACTTAGAAAAAGATATTACTGCAATTGTGGCAGAAGTAACAGAGCTGGAAGAGAGTGAAATATGGGAGAAAAGAGATGCCGATTTTTTTAAGGATTTGGAGATAGATTCCTTATTGGCACTGGAGATCCTGGCTCTTATAGAGAAGAAATTTAAGGTTCAGATACCGGAAGAAAAACTCGTAGATATTACGTCACTGAATGCCACAATTGAAATGACAAGATCTACCCTTGAAGAAAATGAAAAGAAATAGTGTTTAATGCTTTTTCATCGATGTGCCTGTACCACAAATCATGGAGTGGTCAGGCTAAAACAATTAAGACGAAAGGCTGTTATAAATGTTGAGCTTTGAGGAAGTAAGAGAGTTGGTTCCTCAAAAATATCCCTTCTTATTTATTGACAAAGTTGTTGAGCTTCAAAAAGAAAGTAGAATTGTTTGTTTAAAAAACATTTCTGGTAATGAGTCTTTCTTCGCAGGACACTTCCCTGATTTTGCCATAATGCCCGGGGTTTTAATTATAGAAGCTCTGGCACAAGCCTCGATCATACTTTTTAAAAAGAGTTTTGATACCGAGAAGGATAAGGACAAAGTCTTTTTGCTGGCGTCAGCGAACGTCCGTTTCTCAAAACCCGTCTTTCCTGGTGATCAACTTATTCTGGAAATTGATGTAGAAAAGGTCATTTCCAGTGCGGCAATAGTTAAGGGAGTGGCCAAAGTGGGGGACAAGGTTGTAACAAAGGCAACTTTGAGTTTTGGTGTTGCAGATAAAGATTCATTAACGGGTTGAAAGTGTTAGTATTTGTAAAGTAAATAACCATGGATAAAAGAATTGTAATTACCGGTATGGGTGTTATTTCTCCTATAGGAAACAAGAAAGATGCATTTTGGAATGCATTAATCTCGGGAACGTCCGGTGTGTCTGATGTCACATCATTTGATACTTCCGTTTTTAAGGTACATAAAGGCTGTTTCGTTAAAGATTTCAATTATGATGATTATGTTAGTAATGGTTCAGGACGGGAGATAGGCAAAGGTTCACAATTTGCCATAGCAGCAGCAAAACTCGCTATCGAAGATTCTAATGTTGGTTTGAACAATATTGATCCCGAAAGAGCGGGTGTTTCAATTGGAACAACTGCAGGTGAAATTCAGATTCTGGAGAAAGTGAACTATGTAAGACATGAAAAGGGAGATGATAGTGTCGATCCTGGCCTGTTTCTTAAGCATCCTTGCGTTAATATGCCATCTAACATATCTATTGAATTTGGCTTTAAGGGACCAAGCACTATAATACCTACTGCTTGTGCTGCAGGAAACTATGCTATCGGTTATGCATGTGACCTGATAAAGCTGGGAAGGGCAGACATAATGCTGGCCGGTGGTTCTGATCCGTTTTCTAAAGTAGCTTTTGTTGGTTTTAGTAGATTAAATGCCATCGCACCGGACATTTGCCAACCTTTTGATAAAGACAGAAAAGGTCTGTTAGTTGGTGAAGGTGCTGGAATGCTGGTATTAGAATCCCTGGAAGGCGCACTGGCCAGGAACGCAAATATATATGCAGAGATCCTGGGTTACGGCCTGAGCTGTGATGGCTATCACATAACGATTCCGCATCCGGAAGGAGATGGTGTTACTTCGGCGATGGAGAAAGCCTTGGAAAGTGCCAAAATTAAACCCGAAGATGTTCAGTATATGAGCGCACATGGTACGGGAACGGTCGCCAACGACAAGGCTGAAACGATATCTATAAAGAAGGTCTTTGGTGAACATGCAAAAAAACTGGCAATAAGCTCCATAAAATCAATGCTTGGCCATACGATGGGGGCTGCAAGCGCCATAGAGGCGGTTGCATGTGCGTTGTCCATAAAAGAGGGTGTCGTTCCGCCAACTATAAACTATGAAACTAAAGACCCTGAGTGTGATCTGGATTTTGTTCCAAATGTTAAACGTGAAATGCAGGTTGATATTGCCATGAATAATGCGTACGCCTTTGGTGGCAATAACAGTAGTCTTATATTGAAAAAATTTACGGGTTAAAAATTTATGAATAGTCGCCTGGTTATTACAGGAATAAGTATATTGTCACCAATCGGTGTAAATAAGGATGAGTTCTGGGCCAATTTGACGAATGGTGTTTCCGGTATAAAAGATATTACGTTATTTGATGTCTCAAAATATAATAGTAAGAAAGCTGGTGAAATATCAGGCTTTGATGCAAAGGAATATTTAGGCAAAAAGGGAATCCGTCATATTGACAGGACATCGTTGCTGGTGTCTTCGGCGGCAAAGCTTGCCATGGACGATGCTAAGATCACTCACGAAATTTACGATGCCGATGAACTGGGAATAGCAGTCGGGTCAACGTATGGCAGTATTGACAGTATCAGCTCATTCGACCTGGAAGGGTTAGAGGAGGGTCCTACTTTCGTCAATCCCATGGATTTTCCAAACACTGTCCTGAATGCGCCAGCAAGCAGAGTCTCTATTTTCTGTAACGCAACAGGTCTAAATTCTACAATATCTACAGGAACTGCCAGTGGATTGGACGCTATCATTTACGCTTCTGATTTCCTGAGGCTGGGCAGAGGAAAGGCAGTGTTAGCCGGTGGAGTTTACGGGTTGACTGCCGACATATTCTGGGGTGCTTACGGATCGGGGATATTATCCGGGAGCAGGGGTGATGGTATTGAGATTTCTGCCCCATTTGATAAAAGACGTAATGGCTTCATAATTGGTGAAGCAGCTGCGTTACTGGTGATCGAGAGACTCGAAGATGCACTGGAAAGAAACGCAAACATCTATGCAGAAATCAAAGGCTATGGTTGTACCTTTAATCCGGATAAGGTTTCCCCTGACGACATTGACACCACACAAGGTGTAAGGTGTATTTCCATGGCAATGGAAGAAGCCGGGCTTAATGCTGAAGACATTTCTTATATTTCTGCATGTGCTAATTCCAGTGTGACCGGTGATAAAATGGAGGCCAAAATTATTAAGGATTATTTCGGTGATTATGCGGAGAATATCCCGGTAAGCGCAATAAAGTCAATGACAGGAGAATGCCTTGATGCATCAGGAGCCTTGCAGAGTGTTGCTGGTGTACTGGCAATTAACAATGGTATTATTCCTCCAACAATAAACTATCAGGAAAAGGATGAAGAATGTAATCTGGATTGCGTGTCTAACAACAGTAGGGAATCAGAAGTAAAAAATGTATTGATCAACTCCTTTTCTGACACAGGCAACATTTCATCCACAATCATCTCAAAATATTCATAACTTCATAGCGGCAGTTTTCATGAGTAATTTCTCCCTTAACAAAACTGAAATAAAATCTAAGTATGACGTAATTGTACTGGGAGCCGGGATTGCCGGTCTAATCTGCGGAACTTTCCTGGCAAAAAGTGGAAAGAAAGTGCTGATTATTGAGCAACATAGTATTCCCGGAGGTTATTGTACTTCTTTTAAGAGAAAAGGTTTTGTTTTTGATGCGGCGGTTCATCATATTGGTGGGTGTGGGAAATGGAGTGTAGTTGGCAGATGTCTTAAGGAGCTTGATATAAACATTAAATTCCTACAGCTTGATCCTATGGACAGCGTTAATTTCCCTTCATTTTCCGTAGATATACCTGCCGAAATTGACGATTATGTGGATTTGCTGAAAAAACGTTTTCCATCTGAAAGTGAAAATCTGTCTTTGTTCTTTAAAGAATTCATCAGGTTGTACAGGGCTACGTTCAGCACAGAAAGACATAAGATGCTTATCAAATACCAGGATCTTACTTATAAGGAAATGCTGGATAGTTTTTTTACTGATGAACAGCTAAAGATGGTCTTGTCAGCACAGTGGGGATATATTGGTTCTCCCCCTCATGAAGTTTCGGCTATTGGTATGTGTCAGATGCTGGTAAATTATCTGAAGGATGGGGCTTATTTTCCTGTTGGTGGTACCCAGAATTTCGCAGATGCAATTACTCAAAAATTTATTGACTATGGCGGTCACATTATGCTATCTTCTAGGGTTGAGAAGCTGATTACAGAGGATAATATTACCAAAGGAGTTACAACAGAAAAAGGGGATAAGATCGCTGCAGATCTTTTTGTATCAAACATTGATCCCAGACAAACCTTTTTCAGTTTAATGGAAGGAAATGCCGTTGATGATGCATACCTTCGCAAGATCGAGACTATGAAGGAAAGCGTTTCATTCTTTCTTTTATACCTTGGGCTTGATAACCAAATTGACTTAAAAAGCCTGAAAAGAGGTTTTTACCATACATCAAATAGTACAAGTTTTTCCGATAACGATTGGTTTTATATATCCGTTCCAACAGATGTGGATTCAAGCCTGGCGCCTGATAATAAACAAATAATTTCTGTTGTTGCCTCGTCAAGAGACAATTACGACGACATAGACGATTGGGCTGCGTATAAAGATAAAATGAAAGAGTATACAATAAGTTATCTCGAGAATTTTGTACCCAACATTCAGGACCATATTGAAGTGATTGACGCTGCTACGCCAAAGACTTTGCATCGCTATACAAATAATTCAAAAGGAGCAGCCTATGGTTGGGCTGTAACAGTAGACCAAACGTGGTCAAAAAGACTTCAGCATACAACACCCTTCAAAAACCTTTTTCTGGCCGGGCACTGGACAAATCCGGGACCTGGGATATGTGCGGTTGTGTCTTCCGGCTGGAGGGTGTCCAATATGATTTTAAATAATTAGGAGGATAACAAAAATGAGAAAAATGATGCTTATCAATCCACATCCCCCCGGGAGGCATGGCGAGGAGAGTATAACTGTCATAGTTCAAATGCCTTTAAACCTGGCATACATCGCAGCCCTTACACCGGGTGACTGGGAGTTTGACATAATAGATGAAAATATGGAACTGGCCCTTGATGATAATGGCGAAATAACATTTGAGCCTGTGGATATGGTTTGCATTACTTCTGTTACCTATCAAGTGTCAAGAGCTTACAAGATAGCTGAGGTATGCAGGAAAAAAGGTATGACCGTCGTCATGGGTGGTATACACGCTTCAGTAGTGCCTGAAGAAGCTTCAAAATATGTAGATGCAATTTTTACCGGTGAGGCAGAAGCACTATGGCCGCAAGTCATTAAAGATTTTGAAAAAGGTGAACTCAAGAAAGTTTATAATGGCGGCTTGCCGGGCCTGTCAGAGATGAAGCATGTATTTCCGGACAGGGAACTCCTGAAGAAGAAATATGATTACAAGTTTTCATCTATTGTTACAACAAAAGGTTGTCCAAATTACTGCGATTTCTGTAGCGTACCAACCTTTCAGGGAAAAAAATACAGAGAAAGGCCGTATGAAGACGTTCTGGATGAGATGGAAGCCACAGACTACAAGGGACTCATGTTTGCGGAAGATAATTTCTATGGCCATAGTAAGAACTCTGCTAACAGGGCAAAAGCGCTCTTTCGTGGTATGATAGAAAGGGGCATTAAAAAGGATTGGCTTGGATTTACTGCGCTCAATATATCAAAGGATGCAGAGGTGCTTGATCTTATGGCAAAGAGTGGAAATTTTGGATTTCTCTGCGGCATAGAATCAACAAATGAAGCGGTTCTGGAAAAGATGAATAAAACGACTAATTTAAGGATTGGTGCTGATAATTATTATGATAGCGTTCAAAAAATACACGATCATGGCCTTGTTGTCTGGGGATCCATAGTATTGGGAGCAGATGGTGATGACAAAGATTCATTCAAAAGAATGACAGAGTTTGTACTGGAAAACAATATTGACGTTCTCACCTTTGGCATCAATTGTCCGTTTCCGATAACTGCGCTTTACCATAGATTAGATGCAGAGAAGAGAATTTTCAGAAAGAATTATCCTGAAGACTGGAAATATTATGATACTGCACATGTAGTTCACAGACTCGTAGATATGAACCTTGAGGAGTTCATAGAAGGCATGCAATATATGTATGATCATCTTTATGCCGGAGACAACCTGAGATTGCGATTCAGGAAATCACTTCAGACTATTGGCAGCACGACTCATGGCAAACGTAACGCCATGTTCGGCTTCAGGGTTGGTTCTGACTGGATACAGGTATTTGAGCAGGTACTGGAAAATCTGCGTAAACTATACGATTCAGGTGATTATTACAAGGACTGGTACAAGAGCAGTGCCGTTACCGTACCGTCAGAAAAAGGTGTTGCAGTAAGTTAAGAAATATATTTAGCTTTTTTGATGATGAAATTGATTGTTTGCAGGTTTTAATCACTCCCACTCAATAGTGCTTGGTGGTTTTGAACTGATATCATAAACAACACGGTTAACTCCTCTGACCTCATTAATTATGCGGCTTGAAATACTGGCCAGTACTTCGTATGGTAATTTTACCCAATCTGCCGTCATAAAGTCGGTTGTTTCGACAGCCCTTAAAGCAATAACGTTTTCATAGCTTCTCTCATCTCCCATAACGCCAACGGTACTTACCGGTAAGAAGACGGCAAATGCTTGAGCAATTTTTCCATAAAAACCTGCTGATTGTATCTCCTGGATCATTATTTCATCTGCATATCTGAGGGTTTCCAATCTGTCTTCTGTAATTTCTCCTATTATCCTTATGGCAAGGCCAGGGCCGGGAAAGGGGTGCCTCCATATAATCTCATCCGGCAGGCCAAGTTCCGAACCCATTTTTCTCACTTCATCTTTGAAAAGCTCTTTCAGGGGTTCGACAAGTTCAAACCCCAATTCTACAGGCAATGCTCCCACATTGTGATGGCTTTTTATAGTGGCAGTAGGGCCGCCATGTGCGGAAACACTTTCTATGATATCCGGGTAGAGTGTGCCCTGTGCCAGGTATTTAATATCAGCTAACTTATTTGCTTCTTCCTTGAACACATCAATAAACTCATGACCAATAATTTTTCGTTTCTGCTCCGGATCGGTTACACCTGATAATTTTTCCAGGAATCTATCCCTTGCATTAACAGGATGTAGATCTACTTTGAAATTATTATTGAAGGCTTCTATTACACTCTCAAATTCGTTCATTCTCAGCAATCCGTTGTCTACGAAAATGCATGAAAGCTTACTGCCTATTGCATTATAAATAAGAGCAGCGGCAACAGCAGAATCTACACCACCTGACAGGCCACAAATAACTCTTTCCTTTCCCACCTGCTTTTGTATTTTTTCTACCGCACTTTTTATATAGGAACTCATTATCCAATCACCAGTACAGCCACAAATATTGAAAAGAAAGTTACGTATAATCTGATTGCCAGATGTGGTGTGTGTTACTTCCGGGTGGAATTGGACGCCGTAGAAATTCTTTTCTTTATGTCTTGCTGCTGCGTAAGGACAATTCTCAGTATATGCAAGTGACTGGAAATCGTCCGGAAGCTCCATTGCCTGATCACCATGACTCATCCAGACATTTATGTTTTTGTCGAGTGAAGTAAAAAGGGTAGAATGATCCTTAATAGTACATTTGGTATTTCCGTATTCTCTATTTTCTGATGATTTTATTTCGGCACCTAATATTTGACTGCCCAATTGAAATCCATAACATATTCCTAAAATGGGAATATCCATAAAAAGAATTTTTCCATCACATCGTGGTGCATCGGAAGCATATACACTGGAAGGCCC
>Ga0208640_1000543_pt1 | contig 16110 bp, 12 predicted proteins | sample ETNtaG_23_FD_185774 | JGI IMG/M metagenome (GOLD analysis project Ga0208640, IMG submission 185774) | Marine microbial and viral communities from oxygen minimum zone, Eastern Pacific Ocean - ETNP201310SV72 (SPAdes) (version 2) | ecosystem: Environmental > Aquatic > Marine > Oceanic ... | reverse complement strand
TTTAATAAAGAATATAAAAAAAGTGACTGGTTTTTTGGGTCAAAAAGGAAATCCACTTCCTGTTTCTGAAAAAGAAATAGAAAAAATTAAAGGACAAATTAAAGATGGAGTAGTTCAAACAAAATCTCTTATAACTTACAATATTGGTGAAAAAGTTCAGGTTATTGATGGTCCCTTCGCCTCATTTAATGGTCTTATTGAAGAGACTGATGAAGAGAAATCAAGACTTAAGGTTTCGGTTATGATTTTTGGAAGACCAACGCCTGTAGAATTGGAATTTAATCAGGTTGAAAAAGTACAGTAATGGCAAAAAAAGAAATTAAAGAATACGTAAAACTTCAAATCAAAGGAGGGCAAGCTAATCCGGCTCCACCAGTCGGCCCAGCTTTGGGACAAAGAGGAATTAACATTATGGAATTTTGTAAAGCATTTAATGAGAAAACAAAAAATTTCATGGGCAATCCTGTGCCAGTTGTCATAACAGTTTACAAAGATAAAAAATTTGATTTTATTATCAAATCACCACCAGCTTCTCATTTCATTAAACAAGCGGCAAAGTTAAAGAGTGGCTCTAAAGAACCAGGAAGAATTATTACAGGCTCAATAACAATGAAGCAAGCGGAACAAATAGCTAAAGAAAAAATGAAAGATCTTAACGCCATAGACTTAAAAGAAGCTACTAAAATTATATGTGGCTCTGCACGTTCTATGGGTATTGAAATTAAGGAATAAATTTAATGATTTCTAAAAGATATAAAACATTACCTCAAGAAACTAGAATTTTAAAACATGATAAAATTGAAAATTTGTTAAAAATTATTAAAAAAAATTGTACGGCAAAATTTAATGAATCGGTTGACGTTCATTTCCGACTTAATTTAAAACAAAAAAAAAGCGAATCAAACATAAGGACTATTCTTAATTTACCGATAGCAAAAAACAAAAAAGTTAGAGTCGCAGTTATTTGTGAAGAAGAAAAATTAGAGGAAGCGAAAAAAAGCGGTGCTGATGTTATTGGCTCTGATGATTTGATTAATAATATTTCTTCTGGAAAAATCAATTTTGAAAAACTTGTATCAACTCCTAAAATGATGATCAAATTAAGTAAGCTTGGAAAAATACTAGGCCCAAAGGGATTAATGCCAAACCCAAAACTTGGAACTGTTACAAATGATATTATTAAATCGGTTAAAGATATAAAGTCGGGACAACTTGAAATAAAAAATGATAAGGATGGGAATATTTCTTTATCGATAGGAAATAAAAATATTTCGGATGACAATTTAATCAAGAATTTCAATGCTGTTCTTGACGTTATTTCTAAAGAAAAACCCTCAGGAGTAAAAGGTAATTTTATTAAAAGTGCATTTGTTACTTCTACAATGGGGATATCTTATAAACTTAAACTTAACAAGAGTATTTGATTTTATGATGAACAAAGAACAAAAAAAGAATTACATCATCGAAATGAAAAAATTTTTTGAAACAAGTGATTCAGTATTAGTAACTCACTATCAAGGTTTAAGCGTTAACCAATTAGATATGTTGCGAGCTGAAATGAGGAAACATGGCATAATGTTTAAAATTACTAAAAATAGAATTACAAAATTAGCTTTAAAAGATACAAAATGTAAAGATATTGCTGACATGTTTTCCGGACCAACTGCGATAGCACTATCTCAAGATGCAATTTCTTCTGCAAAAATATTGACGAAATTTTCAAAAGAGAATCAAAATTTAAAGATTCTCGGCGGACTAATGGGGGAGGAGTTTCTTAAACTAGAAGATGTACTGAAAATAGCCACTCTACCAACATTAAACGAAGGTAGAGCCAAAATTGCTAGTATTTTACAATCCCCGGCACAAAAATTATTAAGTATTTTACTTGCGCCAGGCTCAAAAATTGCTATTTTGGCGCTCGAAAAAAGCAAACAATCAACATAGAAAATTTATGGCCGATTTAAATAAGATTATCGAAGATTTATCAAAGTTAACAGTAGTAGAAGCTGCTGAACTTTCAAAGCAATTAGAAGAAAAGTGGGGGGTGACTGCGGCAACAACTGCTGTTAGCGCACCTGTTTCGAGTGGAGCCGCAGCACCAGCGGAGGAGCAAAGTGAATTCACAATTATACTTACTTCAGCTGGAGATAAAAAAATTAACGTCATAAAAGAAATTAGAACATTTACAACATTAGGTTTAAAAGAAGCTAAAGATTTAGTGGAAGGTGCACCTAAAGAAGTGAAGTCAGGCGTTGATAAGAAAGAAGCAGAAGAAATTAAGAAAAAATTAGAAGCTGCTGGAGCCAAAGTAGAATTAAAATAACAAAATTTTTAAATCTGATTTTTAAGAATCGGATTCAATAAATGCAATTATCGTTTACTGAGAAAAAGAATATCAGAAAAAATTTTGGGAAGTTAAAAGAGACTTTATCAATTCCAAATTTAATAGAAGTCCAAAAAAATTCCTATAATGAATTTTTAAACTTAAACGACAAAAATGATAAAAACTTTATACAAAAAGGTCTAGCTAGAGTTTTTAAAGACATATTTCCTATAGAAGATTTAGCAGAAAAAGCGACATTAGAATTTGTTTCTTATCGATTGGAAAAACCAAAATACAGTGTAGAAGAATGTATTCAGAGAGATTTAACTTATTCATCAGCTTTAAAACCTATTTTAAGACTAGTAATTTACGAAATTGATCACGAAAATAATACAAAAGAAATATTGTCTGCTAAAGAACAAGAAGTTTACATGGGAGAAATCCCAATGATGACACCTAGCGGAACATTTATAGTTAATGGAGTACAAAGAGTTGTTGTGAATCAAATGCATAGAAGTCCAGGGGTTTTCTTTGATCATGACAAGGGAAAAACACACTCTAGTGGCAAATTATTATTTAATTGTAGGGTAATTCCAAATAGAGGGTCTTGGTTAGATTTTGAATATGATATAAAGGATTTATTGTATTTCAAAATAGATAGAAAAAGAAAATTGTTTGTGTCAACTTTGTTACAAGCATTGAATTATAATAAAAAAGAAATAGCTGAGTTGTTCTATGAAAGTGAAAAATTTGAATACAATTCTAAATTAACTAAATGGAAAACAACATTTAAACCAGAAAACTACAAATTTAAAAAAATTTCAGAAGAAATAATTGATGCAAAGACTAATAAGATAGTTGTTAAATTGGGATCTAGAACTAATTTGTCAAAAGCACAAAAGCTTTATGACAATGGATTAAAAGATATTTATGTTTCAAACGACGCAATTTATGGAAGATTTTTGCAGAACAGTATAAGTTTGGACTCTGAAGAAAATATTTCCGTAGGAACGGAAATCACTGAAGAAATTTTAGCTAAAATTATAGAAAATAATATAAAAACGATCCAAATTTCCAATACTAACACCATTAACAAAGGACCTTATTTGCTTAAAACCATATTGGCAGATAAAAATAATACTAAAGAAGAAGCAATTACCGATATTTATAAAATTTTAAGACCAGGAGAACCTCCTACTCTTGAAATTGCAAACCAAATCTTTCAAAATCTATTTTTTGGTTCGGAACGTTATGATTTGTCAGATGTTGGAAGAGTAAAAATTAATTCAAGATTAAATTTAAATTGTTCAGACAAAATAACTATACTTAGAAACGAAGATATTATTGCAATTATTAAACTTATGTTAGATCTTCGTGATGGTAAAGATGAGGTTGACGATATTGATCATTTAGGTAACAGACGAGTTAGATCTGTGGGGGAATTAGTTGAAAATCAATCACGCATTGGCATATATAGGATGGAAAGAGCAATCAAAGAAAAAATGTCTATTATAGAGATCGAGTCAGCGATGCCACAAGATCTTATTAACGCAAAACCATTAACGTTGGCTTTAAAAGATTTTTTTGGAACTTCTCAACTTTCGCAATTTATGGATCAAACTAATCCATTGTCTGAAATAACTCATAAGAGAAGAGTTTCAGCTCTTGGTCCAGGAGGATTGACAAGAGAGAGAGCGGGATTTGAAGTAAGAGATGTGCACCCAACACACTACGGAAGAATTTGTCCCATTGAAACACCTGAAGGACCAAATATTGGACTGATTAATAGTTTATCAACATATTCAAGAATTAATAAATATGGCTTTATTGAAAGCCCATACAAAAAGGTTGTTGATGCTAAAGTTCTTGACAAAATAGATTATTTATCAGCTATGGATGAATCAAAATATACCATAGCGCAAGCAAATTCTCAGATTGATAATCATGGAAATTTTTTGGAAGATTTAGTTTCATGTAGAAAATCTTTAAATTTTGTTTTGTCCAAACCAGAAAATATTGACTATATAGATGTATCACCAAAACAACTTGTATCCGTAGCTGCATCTTTGATTCCTTTCTTAGAAAATGACGATGCAAACAGAGCTTTAATGGGTTCAAATATGATGAGACAAGCAGTACCTTTAATTAAACCGGAGGCCCCCTTGGTGGGTACAGGCATTGAAAAAGATGTTGCTCTTGATTCAGGAGTAACAATAGTTGCAAAAAGAAATGGTGTGGTTGATAAAATTGATGGAAAAAGAATAGTTGTAAAAGTTGCCTCCGAGAAGGATCTAAGTAAATCAGGAGTTGATATCTACAACTTATTAAAATTTCAAAGATCAAACCAAAATACTTGCATTAATCAAAAACCATTAGTCAGAGTTGGTGATTTGGTTGCCGAAGGAGATATAATTGCAGACGGTCCATCTACAAAATTGGGTGAGCTTGCATTAGGAAGAAATGTTACCGTAGCATTTATGCCTTGGCTTGGGTATAATTTTGAAGATTCAATTCTAATTTCTGAAAGATGTGTGACTGACGATGTGTTTACATCAATTCATATTGAAGAATATGAATTGATGGCAAGAGACACAAAATTAGGAACGGAAGAAATAACAAGAGATATTCCAAATGTAAGTGATGAAGTATTAAAAAATTTAGACGAGTCTGGAATTGTTTATATTGGAGCTGAAGTTAAACCTAATGATATTTTAGCAGGAAAGGTTACGCCAAAAGGTGATACTCCAACTGGACCAGAAGAAAAACTTTTAAGATCTATCTTTGGTGAAAAAGCAATTGATGTTATCGATACATCTTTACGTCTACCATTGGGAAGTGATGGGGTTGTTGTAGATGTCAAGGTGTTTAATAGGTTTGGCGTAGAAAAAGATGAAAGATCTGTAGCAATTGAAAGAAATGAAATAGAGATGATTCAAGAAGATAAAGTAGTTGAAGAGGAGATCTTAGAAAGAAATACGATACAAAGAGCCATTCAAATAATTAAAGATTCAGCGCTTAAAGAGCAATTTGAAAACTTTAAACCAAATGAAAAAATTGAAGAAAAAAAAATAGAACAAATGAAATTAAACGATTTATTTAAGTTATCACTAAAGGATAATTCTAAAAATGAGAGTCTTTTAACGTTAATAGAACAATATAAAAAAGTTAAAATGGATATTAAAGAAAGATTTGAAGATAAAGTTGAAAAAATTAGACAAGGAGATGAATTATTGCCAAGCGTTATGAAAATGGTAAAAGTTTTTGTTGCAGTAAAGAGACGCCTGAGACCTGGTGACAAAATGTCAGGAAGACACGGAAACAAAGGAGTTATTAGCAAGATAGTTCCAGTTGAAGATATGCCTTATATGGAAAATGGCAAACCTGTAGATATTGTTTTAAATCCGCTAGGAGTTCCAAGTAGAATGAATGTTGGGCAAATTTTAGAAACCCACATTGGTTGGAGCTGTTCTGAATTAGGGGAAAATCTAAAAAAATTAATTAACAAAAATAAAAGTAAAACAAAAGTCAGTGAGGACGTTATTTCCTTGCTGAAATTAATTTATGGAAAGGATTTTTACGATACAGCTATTAAAAATTTATCATCAATTGAGTTTAATGATCTTTGTGAAAATTTAATTAAAGGAGTTCCAATATCTACTCCGGTATTTGATGGAGCTAAGGAAATAAATGTATCTAATATGCTTAAGCTAGCTAATTTACCTACATCTGGACAAACAATATTATGGGATGGAAGAACAGGGAAAAAATTCGAAAGAACTGTAACGGTAGGTACTATTTATATGTTGAAATTGCATCATCTTGTGGAAGACAAAATACACGCTCGATCAACAGGACCATATAGTTTGGTAACCCAACAACCTTTAGGAGGCAAGGCTCAACTTGGAGGCCAAAGATTTGGTGAAATGGAAGTTTGGGCTTTAGAAGCATACGGAGCTGCTTATACCTTACAAGAAATACTAACAGTTAAATCCGATGATGTAGCTGGAAGAGTTAAGATATATGAAACGATAGTTAAAGGGGAGGAGAATTTTCAATCAGGTGTGCCCGAGTCTTTCAACGTACTAGCTAATGAAATTAAGTCATTAGGATTAAATATTGAATTAAAATAAATTATGAAAAAAGATTTGACAGATTTATTTAAGAACAAACCTCCTATAGAAGAAAGTTTTAGTAGCATTAAAATTAGTTTGGCTAGTCCTGAAAAAATTAAATCCTGGTCTTTTGGAGAAATTAAAAAACCCGAAACAATTAATTACAGAACTTTTAAACCCGAAAAAGATGGATTATTTTGTTGTAGAATATTTGGACCAATTAAAGACTATGAATGTTTGTGTGGCAAATATAAAAGAATGAAATTTAGAGGAATCATTTGTGAAAAATGCGGAGTGGAAGTCACAAAGTCTAATGTAAGACGTGAAAGAATGGGCCACATTAATTTAGCTACACCAGTTGCTCATATTTGGTTTTTAAAATCTTTACCAAGCAGAATTTCTCTAGCAATTGACATGAAATTAAAAGAAGTAGAAAAAGTATTGTATTTTGAAAGTTTTATTGTCATAGAACCTGGACTAACAACACTAAAAAGAAATCAGTTATTGAGCGAGAATGAACTGACTAATAATCAAGACAAATTTGGTGAAGATGCTTTTACAGCTGGCATTGGAGCTGAAGCAATACTGGAAATACTAAAATCTTTAAATTTAAAAGATGAAAGAGAAAAACTTTCTGAACAAGTAAAGCAATTAAAATCAAAAGTTGCCGAGGAACGGGCAATTAAAAGATTAAAGTTAATAGATAATTTTATAAGTTCAGAGGGTAAGCCAGAGTGGATGATATTAACAACTATAAGTGTAATCCCTCCAGAATTAAGACCCTTGGTTCCATTAGATGGAGGTAGATTTGCCACATCTGATTTAAATGATTTATATAGAAGGGTCATAAATAGAAATAACAGATTAAAAAGGCTTATTGATCTAAAATCTCCAGATATAATAATAAGAAACGAAAAAAGAATGTTGCAAGAATCGGTTGATGCATTATTTGATAATGGTCGAAGAGGTAGAGTTATAACCGGAACGGGAAAAAGACCATTAAAATCCTTATCAGAAATGTTAAAGGGTAAATATGGTAGATTTAGACAAAATTTGTTAGGAAAAAGAGTAGATTATTCTGGAAGATCGGTAATTGTAGTTGGTCCCAATTTAAAACTTCACCAATGTGGCTTACCAAAAAAAATGGCACTAGAATTATTTAAACCGTTTTTATACGCGAGGTTAGATAAAATGGGTTTGTCCACAACAATAAAACAAGCTAAAAAAATAGTTGAAAAAGAAAAAGATGAAGTGTGGGATGCCCTAGAACACATTATTAGAGAACATCCAATATTATTAAATAGAGCTCCAACGTTACATAGATTGGGAATCCAAGCTTTTGAGGCTAAATTAATCGAGGGAAATGCAATCGAATTGCACCCACTTGTATGTTCTGCATTTAACGCGGATTTCGATGGCGATCAGATGGCTGTTCATATTCCATTAAGTCTAGAGGCTCAACTTGAAGCAAGAATTTTAATGATGTCTACTAATAATATTCTAAGCCCATCTAACGGAAAACCAATTATTGTGCCGAGCCAGGATATGATCTTAGGGATATATTATTTATCTCAAAAGACAATTAACACAGATAAAACAGAGGGTTATTTTATAGATGCTTCTGAAATTGAACAATCTTTAGAATGTGATGCAATAAATGTTCATTCTAGAATAATTTCAAGATTTGAAACGATTGACGAAAAAGGAAAAATTGTAAATCAGAAATATACGAGTACAGCTGGAAGATTTTTATTAGCTAGTATCTTACCAAAAAATCAGAACATTAAATTTTCTCTAGTTGATAGAATACTAGCAAAAAAACAAGTTTCGGAAATTATTGATTTAGTTTTCAGATTCTGTGGGCAAAAAAGTACGGTAATTTTTTGCGACAAAATAAAAGATCTTGGTTTCAAATATGCATTTATGTCCGGTATTTCATTTGGAAAAGATGATTTAATTATTCCTGAAAAAAAACAAACTTTAGTAAATAATACCAAAAAAATGATTGAAGAATATGAAAACCAATATGCTGAAGGATTAATTACTAGAGGAGAAAAATACAATAAGGTAGTTGATGCTTGGTCAAAATGTACCGATTTAGTGGCAGCAGAGATGATGAAAGAAATTTCTTCCACTGCTAAAAATGACTCAAATAACAAAACTAACAATTTAAACTCGGTGTTTATGATGGCAGACTCTGGAGCGAGAGGTTCAGCTGCTCAAATGAAACAATTGGCTGGTATGCGTGGACTAATTGCAAAGCCTTCTGGAGAAATTATTGAGACACCAATTGTTTCAAATTTTAAAGAAGGATTAACTGCTCTTGAATATTTTAATTCAACCCATGGTGCTAGAAAAGGTTTGGCTGATACTGCACTTAAAACAGCAAATTCAGGTTATTTAACAAGAAGACTTTGTGATGTAGCTCAAGATCTCTCAGTAACGAAACATTATTGTGGAACCAATAAAAGTATTGTTCTTTCGGAAATTATTGAAGGAGGGAATATTTTAGTTAGTTTATCTGACCGAGCATTAGGTAGAATATCTGCAGAAGATATCAAAAATCCAATTAATGGTAAAATTTTGATTAAAAGAAAAGAAATGATAGACGAGGAGGCTTGTGAAAAAATTGATTCAGCTGGAGTAAAATCAATTAGAGTTTTTTCAGCAGTCACATGTGAATCCAAAGAAGGACTATGTGCCACTTGCTATGGAAGAGACCTTTCAAGAGGTAAATTGGTAACTTTGGGAGAGGCAATTGGTATGATAGCCGCTCAATCAATCGGTGAACCCGGAACACAGTTAACTATGAGAACATTTCACGTAGGAGGAACTGCTCAAATTAAACAAGACTTTCAAGTTGTTGCCGACAAAGACGGTATTTTAAAAATAATTAATAAAAATTTAATAGAAGATTCCAAGAAAAATCAGGTTGTTATGGGAAGGAATACTCAGTTAGCAATAGAAGATGATAATGGACAACAAATAGCACTTTACAAAATACCTTATGGAGCAAAACTTTTCTATCAAAATGATCAAATAATCAAAAAGGGAAATAAAATTTGCGAATGGGACCCTTATACAATGCCGGTGATAGCCGAAAAAAGCGGCATAGCAAACTACGTTGACTTAATAGATGGTGTATCATTAGCCGAAACTGTTGATGATGCAACCGGAATTTCATCAAAATCAGTTGTTGATTGGAGATCACAATCCAAGAATACAGATTTGAAGCCTAGGATTACTTTAAGGGATGAAAAAGGTAACATAATTAAAAAAGCGGATGAAAATGAAGCAAGATATTATTTAGTTCCGGATTCAATTTTATCAGTCAAAGATGGCCAGCATATTTTAGCTGGTGACGTAATCGCAAGATTGCCAAAAGAAACTTCGAAAACAAAAGATATAACTGGAGGGCTACCAAGAGTAGCGGAATTATTTGAGGCAAGGAAGCCAAAAGAAAGTGCAATTATTGCTGAAAATGATGGTGTGATAAATTTTGGTAAGGAAGTGAGAGGTAAATTAAAAATATCAATTCAATCAAAAGATGGGGAAGTTTCAAATTATTTAATTTCAAAAGGAAAACACATTAATTTTAACGAAGGAGAAAATATTAAAAAGGGTGAATATTTGCTGGACGGTAGCCCAGCCCCACACGATATTTTGAAAATTTTAGGCGTAGAGGAATTGATAGATTATTTTGTAAATGAGGTTCAAGAAGTTTATCGATTACAAGGTGTAGTAATTAATGATAAACACATCGAAGTAATTGTAAGACAAATGCTGAAAAAAGTGGAAATTAAAAATTCTGGAGATTCAAAATATTTACTCGGAGAAATAATTGATAAAAATGAATTAGATGAGGAGAACAAAAATTTAATAAAAGATAGGAAAAACCCAGCTATCGTAGAAAGAGTCCTTTTGGGTATAACCAAAGCTTCTTTGCAGACAAATTCATTTATTTCCGCAGCATCCTTTCAAGAAACTACTAGAGTTTTAACTGATGCAGCAATAAAAGGTAAAATAGATAAATTAAAAGGTTTAAAGGAAAATGTAATAGTAGGCCGATTGGTACCGGCTGGCACGGGTACGGTTAAGAATAAATGGAGTTATCTAGCAAAAGAAAAAGACAAAAAGTATCTTTCTGAAAAAGCAGTAGAAAAAGTTGCCGAACAACCAATAACAGCTGAATGATAGTTTGCTCTTGTGTTATTAATTATTGACAATTTACGATTCAATTAGTAATTTAGCCAAAATTTTATGGTTGGAAGTAAGGTTGATTAGCCTTAAACGCTGCCACAAGGTGTTGATCTATTCATACTTTTTTCATCCAAAAATTATATTAAATTATGCCAACAATTAACCAATTGACAAAAAAACCAAGGGTTAGACCAAAATACAGGAACAAAGTTCCTGCATTAGAACGTTCACCACAAAAAAAAGGTGTATGTATCAAAGTATATACAACGACACCCAAGAAACCTAATTCAGCATTAAGAAAAGTTGCGAGAGTAAGATTGTCTAATGGACATGAGGTAACTTGTTATATTCCAGGAGAGGGGCATAATTTACAAGAACACTCTGTTGTATTAATTAGAGGAGGTCGAGTTAAGGATTTGCCGGGAGTTAGATATCACATATTAAGAGGAAATCTAGACACGCAGGGAGTTACTAGTCGCAAACAACAAAGATCAAAGTATGGAGCAAAGAGAGCAAAATAATAGAATTTATGTCTAGAAAAAGAAAAGCGCCAAAGAGAATTTTTTTAAAAGATGCAAAATATAAATCTGATTTAATATTAAAATTAACGAATTCAATAATGTACGATGGAAAAAAAACAATTGCTGAAAAAATTGTTTATGATGCTTTAAATAAATTGCAATCAAAAGCAAAAGAAGAGCCAATTAAAATTTTTGATGCAGCAATAAATAATATTAAACCTACTATTGAAGTAAGATCAAGAAGAGTTGGTGGGGCAACCTATCAAGTCCCTGTTGAGGTCAAACAAAAAAGATCGAAGGCTTTGGCAATTCGATGGTTGGTTAATGCTTCTAAAAAAAGGAAAGATAAAAATATGTCCGATAAAATTTGTTTTGAACTCTATGACGCATATCAGGGCAGGGGTTCAGCAATAAAAAAAAAGGAAGATATGCACAAAATGGCCGAGTCAAATAAAGCCTTTGCACATTTTAGATGGTAATTAATCATGGCTAGAACACACGCGTTAAATAAATATAGAAATATTGGGATCATGGCTCATATTGATGCCGGAAAGACAACAACAACGGAAAGAATTCTGTATTATACGGGCAAGAGTCATAAAATCGGGGAAGTTCATGATGGTGCCGCAACAATGGATTGGATGGAACAAGAACAAGAAAGGGGTATCACAATTACTTCAGCAGCGACAACTTGTTATTGGAGAGATCACAAAATTAATATTATTGATACTCCTGGACATATTGATTTTACTATTGAAGTAGAAAGATCTCTGAAGGTATTAGACGGAGCAGTTGCTGTATTCGATGGTGTTGCTGGTGTAGAACCTCAATCAGAACAAGTTTGGAGGCAAGCAGATAAATATAAGGTTCCAAGGATTTGTTTTGTAAATAAACTTGATAGAACTGGAGCAGATTTTTTTAGATGCGTTGAAATGATAAAAGATCGCCTTGGATCAAAACCATTAGTTATGCAAATACCTGTGGGAACGGAGTCATTATTTAAAGGTGTAGTTGATTTAGTTAAAATGAAAGCAGTTTTATGGAAAGAAGAAAAGTTAGGAGCGGAATTTGAATATGTAGAAATACCAAATGAGTTACGAGAACAGGCTGAAAAATATAGGAAAGAATTAATGGAAACAGCCGTAGAACAAGATGAAAAATTGATGAACGATTATCTAAATGGAAAAGAAATATCACAGTCTGATTTAATATCCTGTATTAGAAAAGGTGGTTTAAAATTTGATTTTGTACCAGTATTAACTGGTTCAGCATTTAAAAATAAGGGTGTGCAACCATTATTGGATGCTGTGGTAGACTTTTTACCAAGCCCCAAAGATATAGGGTCAATTAATGGCACAAAACCTAATTCAAAAGATGAAATTGAAAGAAAATTTGATGACAAAGAACCTCTATCAGCTCTAGCATTTAAGGTTGCAACCGATCCTTTTGTGGGAACTTTAACTTTTATAAGAATATATTCAGGCACATTAAAATCAGGCACCGGAATTTATAACACTACAAAAGATAAGGAGGAGAGGGTTGGCAGAATGTTGCTTATGCACGCTAATAATAGAGAAGATGTAAAAGAAGTTAATACAGGAGATATTGTGGCATTAGCGGGATTAAAATATACAATAACGGGACACACTTTGTCTGATGAAGACAATCCAATTGTACTAGAACCTATGGAATTTCCAGATCCAGTTCTTGAGATTGCGGTTGAACCAAAAACCAATGCAGATCAAGAAAAGATGGGAGAGGCTTTAGGAAGATTGTCTAGGGAAGATCCGTCTTTTAGAGTGTCATCTGATGAGGAATCTGGTCAAACAATCATAAAGGGTATGGGCGAATTGCATTTAGATATTATAGTTGATCGAATGAAAAGAGAATTTAAGGTAGAGGCAAATATTGGCGCACCACAAGTAGCCTATAGAGAAACAATTTTGAATAATGCTGAATTTGATTATATTCATAAAAAACAAAGTGGTGGCGCTGGACAATTTGCAAGAGTTAAACTTGCAATAGAACCTCTAGAGTCAGGAAAGGGTAGAGAAGTTGAAAATAAGATAAAGGGTGGATCTATTCCAAAAGAATTTATACCAGGAGTGGAAAAAGGAATAGAGAGTGTTTCAGATTCTGGAATTTTAGCTGGATTTCCAATTATTGATTATAAAGTAACTATAGTTGATGGCTTACATCACGATGTAGATTCAAGTGTCTTGGCTTTTGAAATAGCATCAAGATATTGCTTTAAAGAGGTATGCATAAGGGCTTCTTTGAAACTTCTTGAACCGATTATGAGAGTAGAGATTGTTACACCAGAAGATTATATGGGAGATGTCATTGGCGATTTAAATAGTCGAAGGGGCCATGTTGAGGGCACTGAATCTCGAAGCAATGTAACAGTGATAACAGCCATGGTACCTCTTGCAAATATGTTTGGTTATGTAAATAGTTTAAGATCAATGTCACAAGGAAGAGCTCAATATTCAATGTTTTTTGATCATTATGAAAAAGTACCTCAAAATGTTCAGGAAGAAGTAACAAAAAGGATGGCTTAAAAGATGGAAAAACAAAATATTAGAATTAAACTTAGAGCATATGACAACAAAATTTTAGATCAGTCGACACTTGATATAATAAATACTGTAAAAAGAACAGGTGCTAACATTAAAGGTCCTATTCCACTACCAACAAAAATAGAAAGATATACGGTCCTAAGATCTCCGCACATTGATAAAAAAAGTAGAGAACAATTTGAAACAAGAACACATAAAAGATTGATCGATATTGAAGAGCCGACACCCCAAACTATCGAAGCATTAATGAAATTGGATTTAGCTTCAGGAGTGGATGTTGAAATAAAGATATAAGGTAACAAATGAAGAATATTGGTTTAATTGGAACAAAAATTGGAATGAGCAGAGAATTTTTTCCTATAGGAATATCTGTTCCAGTTACTGTTATAAAAATAGAAAAGGGAAGAGTGATAGACTTAATTACAAAAGATAAAAGGGGGTATGATGCTATTAAGGTGGGGTTTGGAAAAATTAAAACATCTAAATTGACTAAGTCTATGAAGGGTTTTTATAGTAAAAAATCTACAGAACCCAAAAAATATTTAAAAGAATACAGAGTAGAAAATATATCAAATTTTAAAGAAGGAAATGAAATTGGATTAGAAATTTTTAAAGATGTTAAATTCGTTGATGTTAGATCAAAAAGCATCGGCAAGGGATTCGCCGGAGTTATGAAAAGATACAATTTTTCAGGTTTAGGAGCATCACATGGAGTATCAATATCACATCGATCCGGTGGTTCAACTGGACAACGTCAGGATCCAGGAAAAGTTTTTAAAGGAAGAAAAATGGCTGGACACATGGGAGATAAAATTAGAACTACTTTAAATCTAGAGATAATTAAATCAGATTTGGACAATGATTTAATATACCTAAAAGGTTCTATTCCAGGATCAAAAAACACATTGGTATTCTTAAGGAATTCAATAAAGAAAATAAATAAAAAAACAATTTTAGAAAAAAATAAAAAATTTGAGAAAGAAGATGAAAAGCAGAAAAAAACGAGTGTTACGAAAGAAACAACATCTACAAAAGTTGAACAAAAAAAAGAAGAGATACCAAAGAAAATAGAAAAAAAAGATGTAAAAAGTGAATAAATAATGAAAATTGACAGCATCAGCATAAAAGGCAAAGTAACAGCATTTGAAATTTCAGAAAAAATATTTTCTTCTGAGATAAATAACAAATTAATAGCGCATGTTCTTAATTCTCAAATTGCAAATTCAAAACCGAGACTTGCAAAAACAAAACAAAGAAATCAAATAATAGGTTCTACAGCTAAAATTCATGCCCAGAAGGGTACTGGAAACGCAAGACACGCAAGTAAAAAAGCACCATTATTTGTTGGCGGTGGTGTGGCACATGGTCCTAAAGGAAATGTTTACAAAGTAAGAAAGATAAATAAGGAGGAAAAAAAAAGTAGTTTAATTAGTGCGTTATCTCAAAAAACTAAAAATAAAAATCTAATAATATTTGAAGATATTAAAGACAAAATTAGTAAAACAAAACAATTTATTAAATTTTTAACAACGAATAGAATTACCAATGCTTTGATTGTTGTAGATTTAAATACCAAAAAAAACATTGAGTTATCAGTAAGAAATATTCCCAATATAAAATTAACTGACGCATCTTATCTAACTACATACGATATCATAAAGTATAAACATATTATGTTTACCGAGTCATCGACTAAAGAATTAGAAAAAAGGTTTTTAGATCATGAATAAAATAAATTTATATGACAGTATATTAAGTCCAGTGGTAACTGAAAAATCAACTAACTTATCTGAATTAAATAAAGTGGTATTTAAAGTAAATAGTTTAGCCGATAAAAAATCTATTAAAAAAAATATTGAAAAAATTTTTAAAGTAAATGTTATTAAAATAAATATAATCAATAAACAAAGAAGAATTAAGATCGCAAGAGGTAAAAAAACTAAAATTCGGGGATATAAGAAGGCAATTATTACATTAAAAAAAGGTCAAAATATTGATTTAACAACAGGTATATAAAATGACATTAAAAACATTTAAGCCCTATACAAAATCAACTCGAGGAACGGTTATTATTGAGAAGAAAGATCTTTGGAAAGGTAAGCCAGTCAAATCTCTTACATTTGGAAAAAAATCTGATTCTGGAAGAAATAATTTAGGACGAATTACCTCAAGAAGAAGGGGATCTGGACATAAACAAAAATTTCGTAAAATAGATTTTTTTAGAAACAAACACGACATTGAAGCAGTGGTTGAAAGAATTGAATATGACCCGAATAGAACTTCGCATATTATGTTAGTTAAGTATGAAGATGGAGAAAGAGCATATATGCTACTACCTCAAGGAATTAAAATTGGATACAAGATTGTTTCGGGAA
>Ga0208640_1000531_pt1 | contig 16212 bp, 15 predicted proteins | sample ETNtaG_23_FD_185774 | JGI IMG/M metagenome (GOLD analysis project Ga0208640, IMG submission 185774) | Marine microbial and viral communities from oxygen minimum zone, Eastern Pacific Ocean - ETNP201310SV72 (SPAdes) (version 2) | ecosystem: Environmental > Aquatic > Marine > Oceanic ... | reverse complement strand
TGGGGTCTTATTAGAAAAAAGTAAAAGATTACAAAAATCAATATTAAAGGTATGAATTGTGCAATTCCCGATCCTGATCCAGACATTATATCTCCTTAAAAATTAAATTATTTATACTATTAAATAAAAATAAACAATCTTAATATTGCTGAACTTTAATTAGTTCTAAACCATTCATGTAGGGTCCTAGGACTTCTGGTACTATTATGCTACCATCATCTCGTTGACAATTTTCCATTATAGCAATTAACGTTCTACCAACAGCTAATCCCGAACCATTTAGCGTACCTACAAATTTTGTTTCATTATTTTTATTTTTATATCTTGCTTTCATTCTTCTGGCCTGAAAAGATCCACACGAAGAGCAGCTTGATATTTCTCTATACTTATTTTCTGAAGGTATCCACACCTCTAGGTCGTAAGTTTTTTCCGCACTAAATCCCATATCTCCTGTTGAAAGTAATATTTTACGATATGGAAGTTTGAATTTTTGAAGAATATTTTCTGCACATTCTGTCATTCTATCTAGCTCTTCCGAACATAAATTCGGTTCGACTATACTAACTAATTCAACTTTATAAAATTGGTGCTGTCTCATCATACCTTTGGTATCTTTTCCATAGCTACCAGCTTCTTTTCTAAAACATGCTGTAGAGGCAACTAGTCTAATTGGTAATTCTTTAAAAGATAAAATTTTTTCTCTAACCATATTTGTTAAAATCACTTCTGCTGTTGGTATTAAAAATTTTTTCTCAGAATCGCTGTCTAATTTTACTTCGAATTGATCTTCTTCAAATTTGGGTAATTGACCCGTTCCAAACATTGTAGAAGTTGTAGCCATTAAGGGAGGAGAAATTTCAATGTAATTAAAATTCTGAGTGTGAGTATCTAACATAAAATTTGATATTGCCCTTTCTAACAAGGCAATTTCCCCCTTAAGAAAAACAAATCTTGAGCCAGATGTTTTTGAAGCAAGTTCAAAATCTATCATTCCTAAATTTTTGCCTAGATCATAATGAGATTTAGGTTTAAAGGAAAAATCATTTATTTTTCCATGTTCAGAAATTATCTTATTAGAGCTCTCATCTTTGCCAACAGGAACATCTTCTAAAGCTAGATTAGGCAGTTTAGTCAATATTTCGTTCAAATTATTCTGGATTGATATTTGTTCCTTATAAATATCATCAATTTCTTTTGAAAGATCTTTTGACTTTTTAAATAATGAACTATCTTTTGACTTTGAAATAATTTTTTTTTCTTGTTCAAGCTTTTCTTTTTTCTGAATTAAGTTTCTATTTTTGTTATCCAAATTTTGAAGAACTTCAATATCAATATCAGAATTTCTTTGTTTTATTCTATTTTCAAAATTCTTAAGATTAGATCTTATTTCCTTAATATTTTGCATGTTCTTTTTCTTTTATTTTTTTTTCTATAATTTTTACTGACACTATCGATAATTCATACAGCAACAATAATGGTATTGCTAAGCCTACCTGTGTTACAGGATCAGGCGGAGTTAAAATTGCTGCAGCTGCAAAAATAATTACAACAACATATTTTCTTCTTTTTTTTAAATACTCCGAGTCAATAAAGCCTACTCTAGCTAATAAACTTAAAATTACTGGTAGCTGAAAACTTATACCAAAAGCAAAAATCAGTTTCATTATCAAAGAAAGATATTCGTTTACCTTAGGTTCTATTTGAATTGGTAAATTACTGATTTGCGAAGACGTTTCAAAAGATAGAAAAAATTTTATTGCTAAAGGCATTATCAAATAATAAACAAGCAATCCTCCCAAAAGAAATAATAATGGTGTCAATATAAGATAGGGCAGCAAAGCTTTTCTCTCATTATCATACAAGCCAGGGGCAATAAATTTCCAAATTTGATTCAAAATTAATGGGCTTGAAACGAAAAAGGCTGCAAAAAAGGAAACTTTTAAATATGTTATGAAAGTTTCCTGCAAAGCGGTAAAAATTAACCTACGTTCCTGACCATCATTTTCGACAATGTCTGCATAAGGTTGAACTAAAAACTCGTATACTTCTTCAGAAAAATAATAACTGATTAAAAAAAAAACAAATAATAGATAGATGCTATTAATTAGCCTTGTTCTTAATTCTGTTAAGTGACTGACAAAACTCCCTTGTTTATTACTATCATTTTTCATCTTTCGTATCTTTAATTTTATTTTTACTTAAATTTTTTTCTTTGTCTCCTTCATAATCATATAATGCAACTTCACTATGAAGTTCATTATAATATTTTTTAATTGAACCAATCCATGAACCTATTTTTTTTAACATAATTGGAAAATCTTTGGGTCCAATAACCAAAATTGATACGACTACGATTAAAAGAATTTCAAACCAGCCGATTTGTGGCATTTATTAAAGTTTATTCTTTTTTTGAATCTGAATTATCGTTTGCTATATTATTGGATTCCGAATCCTCAGTAACATCAGACGACATTCCCTTTTTGAAACTTTTGATTCCTTTTGCCACGTCTCCCATAAGACTAGAAATTTTTCCCCTGCCAAAAAGCAATACCACCAACACTACCACTATAGCAATTTGCCAAAAGCCAATACTCATAGAGAATTTATATACAATTTTTAATTTTTATTAAAGCAATCTTTTTAGTCTTCTTCTGATTTCAAGGTGTCACCCAACATTTCGTCTATATTTGAATAAATATTTTCTTTCTTTTCTTCTTTTTTCTCCTTAAAAAAAGATTCGGTTCCAAATATTGAAGAATCTAAATTTCCGCTATCTATTAAACCTGCGGATGCCAACTCCTCAATATTTGGTAAATCTGACAATTTTTGTAAATTAAAGTGACTTAAAAAATCTTCTGTTGTTGCATACTGTATTGGTCTACCAGGTACATCTCTTCTACTATGCGGTTTTACCCAATTTAATTCCAATAAAATTTCAAGTGTATTAGTTCCGAAAGAGACTCCTCTAATTTCCTCAATTTCAGCTCTAGTAACTGGTTGGTGATAAACGATTATTGCAAGTGTTTCTATGGCAGCTTTTGAAAGTTTTTTTTGAACAGATTTTTGTTGTGACATTAAGCCAGAAAGTTTCTCAGCGGTTCTAAAAGACCATTTGCCTGATATACAAACTAAATTTATTCCTCTGCTTGAATAATGGTGCTGTAATTTTTCCAATGATTTGGTAATATTTTTTTTTTTTTTAATCTTAGACTCAATGCTTTCAATATCAAGTGGCTCTTCTGCGGCAAACAAAATAGCTTCTATCTCTCTTTCGGATTCCGACATACTAGTAGGAAAATTAATTACATTATTTTTTTGATTTCTACTTTTCATTGTTTCTGTTTTATAAATATACTATCAAAAAGTGTATTTTGTTTTATTTCAATATTACCCTCTTTCGATAATTCCAAAGATCCTGCAAAGACACTAGCAAAACCAGTTTTTTTTAAATTTTTCGATTCATTGAACTCTTTTGGAATTAACTCACTTAGATTTTTCCAATCAGACAATTTACCAAAAAATGTTCTGATTATTCTTATACCCTCTTCAGTGGTGAGTACAGGCAATCTAGGTATATTAATTCTCATAAAATCTTTTTTCATTACATTGTTTGCGTAAGATTTTAATATTTCATATAAAGTAACTGAATAATTTGAACTATAAATCGATCTAATTCCGCCCTTCATCCCTCTTGCAAATATATTTATACCCAATCTTTTTCTTTTTAACATTTGATCTGAAAGAATTCTAATTAGTTCTAATTTTTTTAACTGTAATTTAAGTTTTTCTGCCACTTCTGAAATTTTGAACTCATCTTCTTCCATTTCTGGTAATAATAATTTAGATTTTAAATAAGTTAACCAAGTAGCCATTAATAAATATTCTGAAGCTAAATCTAAATTTATTTTTTTTGCTTTATTTATAAACGCGTTAAATTGATCAGCCAATTCAGCTATTGAAATTTCTGCAAGATTAACTTTTTGTGATTTAGCTAAATCTAATAATACTTCTAAAGATCCTGAATAATTAGATAAATTAATCTCAAAATTATTAGAATCATTGGCGGACATGAAATAATTCTATATTAGAAATTTGTAAAATTGTGATGTTTTTTTTATGATAAAATTATCTATTTTTGGAACATTATTTGCAATTACCCTCATTTCTTTGATGTTTCCATTGCAGTGTAAAATTAAATTACAACCTGCTTTTAAAGATTTAATAACATTTTCTTTAAGATCATATTTTAAAGCTTTCATAGATATATCGTCGGAAATTAGAAGATGTTTAAATTTCAATTTTTTCCTTATTATATCATCTATAACTATCTTAGAATGTGTCGCAGTATTTGTTGAATCGTATTGAGAGTAAATAATGTGAGCTGTCATTGCAAATAAAGATTTTTTGTTTTTAAATGCCAAAAAGTCGATTTTATTTAATATTTTTTTTTTTTCATTAACTACAGGGGTGCTAAAATGACTATCGTTAATTGCTAGTCCATGGCCTGGTATATGTTTTATAACTGTTCCAATTTTATTTTTTACATACATTTTGATACAGTAATCCCCAAGTTTTGAAACAATTTTAACTCTATTTGAAAAGGCACGATCGCCTATAATTTTATTTGTTTTATCTCTAACAACGTCCAAAACCGGAACAGTATTAATGTTAATGCCTAGATCATTTAAGATTTGAGAGATGCTGTTTATATAAATTTTATATTGACAATAGAACTTTTTCTTATTTTTTAAATATAACTTAGCAAAAGATTTTGGGGGGAAGTTACTTGTGTCAATAATTTTTTTTAATCTCGAAACTTTGCCACCCTCTTCATCAATCAAGATTGGATATCTATTATCATGAAAACATGATTTAATTTGATTAACTAATTTCTTTGTCTGGCTAAAATCATTTATATTTCTAGAAAATAAGATCACACCCCAAGGCTTATTTGTTTTTAAAAAATCAATTTCATTTTTTTTTAAAAATGTTGAACTAATACCAACTATAAATGCTTTTCTATTTTTCACTTGTTTTAAACAAATCCCAAAATTTTCTTTGTTTCTTATTCTTAAAATCCTCAATTTCGTTTGTGTATTCAATGATGTCATTTGTATCATCTTTAATTATGGGCAAACTAATAAATTTTTTATCTAATATATTTTGATATTGAATTATAACCTTATTGTTCCATTTAATGTTATCTTCAGACAAATAAAACTTTATAACAATAAAAATAAAAAAAAATATTGTGAGTAAATAAACTACATACTTAAGTTCCTTAAGCATCACATTTTATTTGGAGTATTAGCTCCAATCAAATTCATTCCAGATTTAACAACATAAGAAATACATTTTAAAATAATTAGTTTTGTAAAGCTTGTTGGCTTATTGTCACTTATAAACCTAAAGGAGGAGTCATCTTTTCCTAAATTCCAATAAGAATGAAATAAAGATGACAATTCATATAAATAAACAGGAATCCTATGTGGTTCCATTCTTTGAGTTGAAATAGATATGCATTTTGGCCATTCAGATAATTTTTTAATTATTTGTCTCTCATAAGAATTTATATGAAATTTTTTTTCATCAAAGTTAATTTCTTCATTTAAATCTTTGTTAATATTTCTAAAGACTGAACAAATTCTTGCGTAGCAATATTGGACATAATAAACGGGATTGTCTTTTGTTTTTTCGGTAACTTTTTTAAAGTTAAAATCTAACTCTACATCATTGCTTCTGCTTAGCATGATGAATCTAACAGGATCCCTTCCTACTTCATTAATAAGGTCTTCAACCGTTATATAATCACCTTTTCTTTTCGACATTTTAAAGGGCTTTCCATCTTTTAGCAGTTTAACCAGTTGGCTAACTTTGCAACTTAATTTTATTTTTTTATTTGAAAGCGCTTCGACTCCAGCGTTTATTCTTTTGATATATCCAGTATGATCGGCACCTAAAACATTTATTAAGATATCAAATTTCCTATCAATTTTATTATTATGATAAGCTAAATCCCCAGCAAAATATGTCCACGATGAATCTTCCTTTTGTAGTGGTCTGTCTTTATCATCACCGTATAGAGTTGATTTAAATAATAATTGCTTTCTTTCTTTCCATTTTTTTTCCTCTTTAAATTTAGGTGCTGCAATTTTTCCATAATAGAGAAGATCTTTTTTTTTTAATTTTTCAACAGTAGCTTGTATCTCATTATTTTTATATAATTGACTTTCAAAAACAAAATGATCATGGTGTATTCCTAGAGAATTTAAGTTAATTTTTATTAATTCTAAAGACTCTTTTACTGAAATTTCTCTAAGTTGCTCATAAATATTGTCTAAATTATTAAACTCACTAATTAATTTTTTATCTATAATTTTTTTTGCAATAACAACAACGTTTTCCCCTGGATAAAGATCGCCCCCATTTTTTGGGAATTCTTTATTATGCAGTATTTCAATAATTCTATAATAAACTGATAATGTAAAATTTTTTATTTGTTTTCCGAGATCATTAACATAATATTCTTTGGTTACATCATTGCCGTTAAAAATTAGCAAATTAGCAATTACATCTCCTAATATTGATCCCCTACAATGGCCAACATGTAATGGTCCCGTAGGATTAGCAGAAACAAACTCAATATTGTACCTATTTTTATTATAAGAATTTGATCCATATTTTTCTTTTAAATTTAATAATTCGCTTAAAAACTTCTGCCAAAAATCATCCTTGAATTCGATGTTTAAAAAACCTGGTTCAGCGATAAATATATTTTTAAACTCAGAAAATTTTATTATCAGTTTAGTTTTGAGAAACGCTGCAATATCTTTTGGCTTTTTATTGTTTGTTTTAGACAATATTAAAGCTGCATTACATGATATATCGCCTTGCAGATCTTTTGGGGTTAATTCAATTGTTAAATTATTCAAATTATCGGGAAGTTTTATTTGCTCGTGTTTTTCTAGATCAATTAAAAATTCTTTAATTTTTTCTAAATAAATTGAAAATATATTCATTTAAGATTTATATTTAAATTAATAGCAAACCTATCGGTCATTCCAGCAATAAAATCTGATACTGTTCTTTCTTTTATACCAGTTTTTAACGAGTCATTTTTGATATATTTTTTTGGATTCTTATTTATATTATTAAACAAATTTTTTATTATTTTTTTTCCTTCAGTTGTTTTTTTTAAAACATATTTATTGTTGTACATATTGTGATTTAAAAAAAATTTAATTTGTTTATCAATCTCTATCATTTTACTAGAAAAGCAAACTATTGGTTTATCGCAAATATATATATTATTTAATGATTTTATTTTGTATTTATTAATATTTTTTTTGGTATTTTCTATAATATCTGTAACCATATGATTAATTGATTCTCTAACAATTTGTGAAACAATTAATTTTTTTCCAAATTTTTGTATATTTTTATTGTGTTTATTAAATATTATTTTAAAGAAAGGTATTTCTGCAATTTCGTTTAAAGAAAATAAATTTGCTCTAATACCGTCTTCTATATCGTGGTTATTATAGGCAATATCATCTGAAATAGATGAAATTTGTGATTCTAAATAAGGAAATTTATTAAAATTTATTTTATTTTTAAAAGTGTTTAGTTGCAATATTTTGTTAAATCCACCTGTGTCATATAATGGACCATTGTGTTTTATTAATCCTTCTAATGTTTCGATCGTTAGATTCAATCCTTTAAAATTATAATATTTTTCCTCTAAAACTGTAACTACCCTTAAAGTTTGTATATTGTGATCAAAACCACCATAATCTTCCATACATTCGTTAAGTATATCTGCTCCCGAATGACCAAATGGTGTGTGACCCATGTCGTGCGCTAAACTTAATGTTTCACATAAATCTTCATTTAAATTTAATGCTCTAGCTATTGTTCTTGATATTTGTGAAACTTCCATAGAGTGGGTTAATCTAGTTCTGAAATGATCACCATCTGTATTAACAAAAACCTGCGTTTTATGTTTTAAGCGTCTAAATGATGCGCTATGAATAATTCTATCTCTATCTCTTTGGAATGGTGTTCTGAGACTACTTTTTTTTTCTTTAAATAATCGACCTTTGCTTGTTGAAATTTTTAATTTTAAAAATTTTTTACTATAACTTTGCATTATTTTAACTAAATATTATATTATGCTATGTAAGTAAAATAATGATTAGTGAAATAAAATTTACTGATAAGGCAATAAAACAAGTTAACCAACTTGTATCAACAAAGGAGCCTGGCACATGCTTTAGAATATCCGTATTAGGCGGAGGCTGCTCAGGTTTCAAATATAATTTTTCTTTTGATAAGAATATCGATCAAGAAGACGTAAAAATAAATAATATTGTTATCGATAAAGTCTCTTTAGAAATTTTAAGAGGTTCGGAAATAGACTTTATATCTGAACTAATGGGAACTTCTTTTAAAATATTTAATCCTAAAACTAAATCATCTTGTGGCTGCGGGATATCATTTTCAATTTGATGATATTGTCATCTTGGAATGTTAATTCGGTAAGAGCAAGGATAGAAAATATTTTAACTTATCTGAAGTCATCAAAGCCAGATACATTGATGATGCAAGAAATAAAAACAGAAGAAAAAAACTTCCCTTTTAAAGAGTTTAAAAATGCTGGATACAATTCATATGTTTTAGGACAAAAAAGTTATAATGGTGTGGCTTTTTTATCAAAAAAAAAATTTGAAAATATTGAATTCAATTTTTTTAACGATGAACGTAAACAAGCTAGGGCATTGATTGGGAATTTAAAAATTAAATCTAAAACAATTAAATTAATAAATATATATGTTCCTAATGGCAATCCCATTGAAACTGATAAATATACATATAAAAAAAATTGGCTTAATTTATTAATAAAGCAACTAAAAAAAATAATAGCAGATTATAACAATATTATTATTGGCGGTGATTTTAACATTATCCCTGACCAAATTGACGTCTATGATTATAAAAAATATGAAAATGACGCTCTCTTCAAATTGGAAATAAGAAAAAAATTTCGTGAGTTAATTAATTTAGGGTTTCAAGATATTTATCGATATTTCAACAAAGATAAACAGGATTATACTTTTTGGGATTATATGCCTGGTTCTTGGCAAAAAAATCATGGGATGCGAATTGATCACTTTTTAGTTTCAAATAATCTTTTAAATAATATTAAAAATATTAATATTGATAAAAAACCAAGATCCAAATTGAAACCATCTGATCACACTCCAATAGAGTTGGAGTTTATTTAACTCTACCGTAAACATCTTGGTATCTAATGATGTCTGTTTCTTTCAGAATTGCGCCTGTTTGAATTTCCATAATTTTAACAGGTTTTTTAAAAGGATTTTCCACTCTATGTATTGCACCCTTGGGTATAAACGCTGTTTCATTAATGTTTTTAAAGAATTTTTTCTTGTTAATTGTAATTATTGGTTTACCTGAAGTAATTGTCCAATGTTCCGATCTATGTTTATGTTTTTGTAAACTTATTGAAGACATGGGGTTCAATACAAGTTCCTTTACTAAAAAACCATTACCTGAATATAAATTAATATATTTTCCCCATGGTCGATAAAAAACATTACTTTTTCTGAAATATTTTGATTTGTTTTTATTAAAAATATTCGAAATTTCTTTCCAACTACCAAGGTCTGACCAAGGTATGTTTAATTTAATACCGTTAATATTTTTTGACTTTTCCAAAATAGCATAATCAAATGATTTTTCTTTTAATTTTTTAAATGAATGTTTGTTTAAATGATAAACATTTTTATGTATTATTGATTTATTTACAGCATCATTGCAAAGCTTAAATATTTGTGGTTGATATTTTTTAAAATTATTTAGTATTGAGTCTTTCCTTGCAAAAAACATACCTGAATTCCAATAACCATTTTTTTTTATAATTTTTTTAGCTTTGTTTATGTTGGGTTTTTCAATAAACTTATCAACTTTATTAATGCTTTTTGAAATCTTTTTAGTTAAAAAATAACCATATTCAGATGATGGTGAGGTTGGTTTAATACCAAAAATAAAAATATTATTTTCATTTAAATATTTTTTGTTTGAAATAATTGACTTGTTAAAGCGATCTTTTTTTTTGATTAAATGATCTGCTGAAAAGAAAATCATAGATTGGTCATGGGGAATTTCTTTTAATAAAGCCGATGTCAATATTGCAGGTGCCGTATTCTTTTTGGATGGTTCTAAAATAATTTTGAATTTCTTAATTTTACATTTCAATAGATATTTCCGCACCAAATTTAGATAGGTTAAATTCGTACTTATTATAGGATAATCAAATGTTGAGCTTTTTATCCTTTGGAGAGTTTTTTCAAACAAAGTCCAACCGCCAAAATTAATAAATTGCTTCGGAAGATTATTCTTTGATTGGGGCCACAACCTTGTACCCGCCCCACCGCATATAATAACTGGCTTTATTTTCATTATTTATTATATATCCGCGTAACATTCTTTTTCTTTAGAGGCTCCGGGATGTGTGACAGCTCCTTTGTATGCGGGCCCCACTGATTGGGAGTATTTCCATAGTGTTCCTGAGGTATATTCTATCTTTTTTGGTTTCCATTTTTTTTTTCTTTTTAATAGTTCTTTATTGGTCAGATGAACCTTTAATAAACCCTTGTGTATATTTATTTCAACTACATCTCCATTTTTAATTAATCCAATTGGTCCACCAATAGCTGCTTCTGGACCAACATGTCCAATAGAAATACCATGCGTACCTCCAGAAAAACGGCCATCAGTTATGAGGGCAACTTCTTCTCCTAAACCTTGCCCATATATAGCTCCGGTAGTTGATAACATTTCTGGCATACCTGGACTTCCTTTTGGACCTTCGTATCTAATAATAATAATGTCTCCTTGTTTGATTTTTTTTTCTAAAACTGCATTTAAAGCGGATTGTTCACCATCAAAACATTTTGCTTTTCCTATAAATTTTTTTTTCTTCAATCCTGCTACTTTGATAATAGCTCCATCGGGTGCCAAGTTTCCTTTTAAACCAACAAAACCGCCCGAAGAACTTATTGGTTTTGAGGTTTTATAAACTACTTTTTGATCACTTGGAAAAACAATATCTTTATGATTTTCACCAATTGTTTTTCCTGAAACTGTCACGCAATCTTCATGCAAAAAACCTCCATCTAGCAATGCTTTAATTAAAACCGGAACCCCGCCTATTTCATACAAGTCTTTTGCTACATACTTGCCACCAGGTTTTAAATCTGCGATGTAGGGTGTTTTTTTTGAAATTTTTGTTACATCTTCTAAAGTAAAATTAATTCCAGCTTCATTTGCTATAGCTGGCAGATGCAGTGCAGCATTAGTAGATCCCCCTGACGCAGCTACTACAACGGCCGCATTTTCTAATGATTTTTTTGTTACAATATCTCTTGGTCTAATATTTTTTTCTAACAGATTCATTACCGCTTCTCCGCTTGAAACCGCAAATTTATCTCGTGTTTCATATACTGCTGGAGTACCTGCGGATCCTGGTAATGCTAAACCAATAGCTTCTGATACACATGCCATAGTATTTGCAGTAAATTGTCCTCCGCATGATCCTGCTGATGGACAGGCTAAACTCTCGAGTTCAAATAAATCTTTCTTACTCATTTTACCTGTTGAGTGTTTACCTACACCCTCAAAAACATCCACTATGGTTACATCTTTTCCTTTGTAGTTACCTGGTAAAATTGATCCTCCATAAATAAAGACTGAAGGAACATTTAATCTCAACATAACCATCATAAGTCCTGGTAACGATTTATCACAACCAGCAAGACCGATAAGTGCATCATAGCAGTGACCTCTCATGGTTAACTCAACAGAGTCAGCTATAACTTCTCTACTAATTAATGATGACTTCATGCCCGCATGCCCCATTGCAATTCCATCTGTAACAGTGATAGTTGTAAATTCTCTTGGAGTGCCCCCAGCTGACTTCACTCCTTTTTTTGCTGATTGAGCTTGTCTTGAAAGTGTAATATTACATGGGGCCGCTTCATTCCAAGTTGTAGCTACACCAACAAAGGGTTTTTCTATATCAGCACTTTTTAAACCCATTGCATAATACATAGAACGATGGGGAGCACTTTTTACCCCTACGGACACATGCCTGCTTGGTAGTTTAGATTTATTGAATTTCATAATTAATTTTTAATACTATTTAGAATACTATTCAACTTCTTAAGTTCAATTTTACAATCTATTAATAATTTCTTTTCCCTCTCAACTATTTGTTTCGGTGCATTTTTTAAAAAAGATTTGTTTTTTAGTTTGGCTTTTATTCCATTTATTTTCTGATCTAAATCTTTAACTTTGCTGTATATTTTTTGTTTTTGTTGGTTCAAATCCAAATTTTGATCAAAGTAAAGTGTAACAGTTTCTCCACCAACGATTATTTTTACACCATTTTGGTTTGACTCTAAATGATTTACTTCCGAAACCCTTCCTAATCTCTTAAACACGTCTAAATTATCATTTATAATACTTATTTTGTTGGAATTTAATTCAGAGATAGAAATGTTGATAAATGATCCTGGAGATATGTTTAAGTCAACTTTTATTGACCTTATGTTCCTTACAAGATCTATAAGCCAATCAATTTTGTTATAGCTTTTGTTAAAACTTGATTGAGATTTTACATTCCAATTTTTAAACATTAATGCTGTTTTAAAATAATTGATAAATTTAAAATCTTGCCAAACTTTTTCAGTAAAAAATGGTATAAATGGATGTAAAAGAATTAATAAATTTGCCTGAATAAAAGCGGACATATTTCGTGATTCTTCAAGATTTTTTTTGTTCTTTGAATCAAAAATAGGTTTTAAAAATTCAATATACCAATCACAATAAGAGTGCCAAACAAACTGATAAATTACTCTCGCTGCTTCATCAAATCTGAAATTCGATATATGCTTTTTTGCCTCAAAGTTAGTTTTAACCAATTCAAAATAAATCCATTTGTTCACATCAAGATTGGTTTTTTTAATATTGAGTTTCTTGGATAATTTGCAATTGTTTATTTTAGAAAATTTGTTTGCATTCCATATTTTATTAAGAAAATTTCTATATCCTTTAACTCTATCTTCTGAAAGTTTTACATCTCTTCCTGGAGCTGCCATTGAAATTAAAGTAAATCTTAAAGCGTCTGCGCCATATTTGTTAATTATATCAAGAGGATCAATTACGTTGCCCTTGGATTTTGACATCTTTTGACCTTTTTCGTCTCTTACTAAAGCATGAACATAAACTTTAGAAAAAGGTTCCTTTTTAATTAAGTGATTCCCCATCATCATCATTCTAGCAACCCAAAAAAAAATGATATCAAATCCAGTTACAAGTACAGATGTTGGATAAAATCTTTTTAACTCATATGTTTTTTTTGGCCATCCTAATGTAGCAAACGGCCAAAGAGCAGATGAAAACCACGTGTCCAACACATCTTTATCTCTCTTTAATTCAACATTTTTTTTATAATATTTTTTAGCAATTTTATTTGCTTCATGTTCATTTTCAGCAACAAAAATTTTTTTATCTTTTGAATACCAGGCTGGTATTCTATGTCCCCACCACAATTGTCTTGAAATGCACCAAGGCTGTATATTGTTCATCCATTGAAAATAAGTCTTTGTCCAATTATTTGGAAAAAAAATTGTCTTATTTTTTTTAACTACCTGTATAGCTTTCTTAGCTAAATATTTTGCATCAACAAACCATTGTTCAGTTAGCAACGGTTCTATAATTGAGTTTGAACGATCTCCAAAAGGTACGACATTTTTTATGTTTTCAACTTTTTCCAATAAATTTTTTTCCTTAATTATTTTTATAATTATATTTCTAGCTACAAAACGATCTAATCCTATTAATTCTTTCGGAACAACATGATTTAATTTACCATTTTTTTCAAAAATATTTATAGTTTCAAGTTTGTGTCTTTTTCCAATTTCAAAATCATTGAAATCATGGGCGGGAGTCACTTTAAGAGCACCTGAGCCCTGATCTATAGAAACATATTTATCTGCAATAATTTTTACCTTTCTTTCCACGATTGGCACAATTATTTTTCTACCTATATAATTTTTATATCTATCGTCCTGTGAATTAACAGCCACGGCTGTATCTCCAAGCATTGTTTCTGGTCTGGTAGTAGCTATGGTGAGAAAATTATCTTCTCCATCAATTTTGTACTTTATATAATAAAGATTTGACTGAACTTCTTTTTGCTCGACTTCCAAATCTGATATTGCTGTTTCTAATTTTGTATCCCAATTTACTAATTTTGTATCCTTGTATATTATTTTTTTTTTATAAAGCTGGACAAATGTTTTTATAACTGCTTCTGATAAATCTTTATCCATTGTGAACCTATTACGTGACCAGTCACACGAACATCCTAACTTTTTAAGTTGATTAAGAATTTGATTTCCAGATTCTTCTTTCCATTTCCAAACCTCCTTAACAAAATTATCTCTACCTATTTTATTTTTATTGATTCCTTTTTCTAATAATTTTTTTTCAACAACTGCTTGAGTAGCTATGCCTGCATGATCTGTGCCTGGCTGCCATAAAGTTTCATAACCATTCATTCTATAAAAACGCACTAATAAATCCTGCAAAGAATTATTTAATGCATGACCCATGTGCAAACTTCCTGTCACATTGGGTGGCGGTATAACAATGGAAAAATATTTTTTCTTGCTTTTAGAAGGCTTAAAAAATTTGTTTTTTTCCCAATAGTCGTATATTTGTTTTTCAATATTTAGATGGTTGTAATTAGGATTTTGCATTATACACAAACATATAATAATTTATTAAAAAACAAAGATTGAATTTTATTAAACTTGGTCACGTGGCAGAATGGTTACGCAGAGGATTGCAAATCCTACCCATTACAACACGCACTTACAATTATTCCCTTATTTATCAACCTATTTAGTTTCAATATGGACTACAAGCGGTCATATGGTCAAGTCCTGGTCAAGTATAGCCCGATAAATTGGGCTTAAATGAATCTTCGGAATTGACCTCAACTTTGAAGTTCTCTAGTAGTTCAATTAAGCATATAAAATTTATGGAAAATTTTTCAGAACTAAATGTAAATGAATCTTTAAAACACTCGATTGCGAGAATGTATTTTAAAATTCCCACACCAATTCAAGCGCAGGCTATACCTCCAGCTCTTCTTGGAAAAGATATTTTGGGTACAGCACAAACTGGTACGGGAAAAACACTTTGTTATGGAATTGCTTGTATTAATAAACTTCTAAATGACAGAGGTAGTAACGCACTTATTATATGTCCAACGCGTGAGCTAGCGGTTCAAGTTGGAGATGTTCTTAATGGATTAATAGAAAATACTATGAATATTAAATCTGCTGTACTTATTGGTGGTGAATCTATGCAAAAACAATTAAGGCAATTACAAAAGCGCCCAAGATTAATTATTGGAACTCCTGGACGTCTCAACGATCACTTAAAAAGAAAAAGTCTAAAATTGCATCAATCGTATTTTTTAGTCCTTGATGAAACAGATAGAATGTTAGATATGGGTTTTATTCCACAGGTAGAACAAATATTAAAGTTTGTACCAAAAAAACATCAAACATTATTATTTTCAGCAACTTTGCCTCAAAATATTCTTAAAATTACTGAAAGATATTTAAATGACCCAATAAGAATAAGAGTTGGATCAACAACGACGCCCATTTCAAAAATTAAACAAGAAGTTATTCAAGTAAGTGAAGGTGACAAATATAACAAATTACTGGAAGAACTTCATAAAAGGAAAGGATCTATTTTAGTTTTTGTAAAAACAAAGCGTAATGCAGATAAAATGGCAGATCGGTTACAAGATGATGGGCTCCGCTGTGACTGCATGCATGGAAATTTAAGACAATCAAAAAGACAAAAAACTTTAATCGCGTTCCGTTCTGAGAAAATACGTATTCTAATCAGCACTGAACTTGCTGCTAGAGGTTTAGACGTGCCGTCTATTCAACATGTAATTAATTACCATCTTCCCCAAGTTCCAGAAGATTTTATTCATAGAATTGGAAGAACAGCAAGAGCTGGGGCAGAGGGTTGTGCTCTTACTTTTATCACTCCTAATGATAGGCAAATGTGGAATGAAATTCAAAGATTAATCAATCCCAA
>Ga0208640_1000486_pt1 | contig 16955 bp, 18 predicted proteins | sample ETNtaG_23_FD_185774 | JGI IMG/M metagenome (GOLD analysis project Ga0208640, IMG submission 185774) | Marine microbial and viral communities from oxygen minimum zone, Eastern Pacific Ocean - ETNP201310SV72 (SPAdes) (version 2) | ecosystem: Environmental > Aquatic > Marine > Oceanic ... | reverse complement strand
CTGGAGGGTTTGAGATTAACAGGGCAGTTGCCAGCTTTTATGGTGGTACAGGCCTTCTGATTGTTGTTGGTGTAGCCTTAGATTTGGTACAAAAAATAGAATCTCATTTAATTATGAGACACTATGGAGGCTTTCTTGGGGGTACTGCCAGGGTAAGGGGTAGAAGGGGTTGAGGCTTATTTTCCTAGGTCCTCCTGGTATAGGTAAAGGTACTCAGGCTGCAAGTATCAGCTTAAGGAAAGAAATAAATCACATTTCGTCTGGTGATCTTTTGCGAGCGGCGGTCGATGCTAAAACAGATACAGGTTTAAAAGCAAAAAAGTATATTGATAATGGTTTATTGGTTCCAGATGAATTAGTAGTGGAAATAGTTGTAAGAAAGGTTAATTCGGCAGAGTGTAAGAATGGTTTTATTTTAGATGGGTTTCCAAGGAATCTCTCTCAAGCAAAAATCCTTGATAACACATTAAATAAAGCTGGGAAAAAGATAGACAAGACTTTCTATCTTACAGCATCTGAGGAAATAATAATTAAACGAATTGCGGGTCGACGAATTTGCAAATCATGTGGAGCTGGCTATCATGAGATGTTTAGTCCTCCGGTAAATAATAATGTGTGTGATAAGTGCGGTGTAGAACTATATCAGCGTAAGGATGACTACCCGGAAACTATATCAATGAGATTGCAAGTATATAGAGAACAGACAGAAAAATTAATTGATTACTATAAAGGAAAAGGTAAGTTAATAGAAATAAACTGTAATGGGGGAAAAGCAGAGATTGAACAAAATATACTTGAAGAGTTACATTCGATGTCAGAGGATGAAAGGGGAATGGAGCAGAGCGGGTGATAGTTTGTAAATCTGAGCGTGAAATCAAAATTATGCGAGAAGCAGGGAGAATAGTAGCAGAGGCTCTTTCAATTACAAAAGAGATTGCAAAGGAAGATGTGACCACGGAGGAGTTAAATACAAGATTAGAAAAATATGTACTACAGAAAGGTGGAATCCCTGTTTTTAAAGGTTATAGAGGTTATCCTAAAAGTATATGCACATCCATTAATGAAGAGATAGTACATGGAATTCCAGACCAAAGAAAACTTCGTGATGGAGATATATTGAGTGTTGACATTGGGGTGGAATATCGTAAATATGTTGCCGATGCAGCGATAACTATCCCAATCGGAGAGATTTCTGAAGAGGTAGAGAATTTATTAAAGGTCTGTGAAGAAGCACTTAGCAAAGCAATTGAGGCCACTTGCGCAAACAACAAGTTGTCTGAAGTTTCAAGATCAATACAAAATCACGTAGAAAGTCAGGGGTTTTCGGTAATACGAGATTATACGGGTCACGGTATTGGCAGACAAATGCACGAGGACCCTCAGATTCCTAATTTTGTCAGCAAAGAATTATTAAAGGCAGATGAAATACTATTACAGGGAATGGCACTAGCGATAGAACCAATGATATGTGCAGGTAAATATGATACGGAAGTTCTTGAAAATAGATGGACAGTGGTTACTAAAGACAGAAAACTTTCAGCACATTTTGAGCATACGGTTGTGGTAACAGAAAATGGTGCTGAAATTCTTACTATTTAACGGAAAGAGTATCTTGCTTACAATAATAGGCAAATGTTAATGTTTATTTTATGGCCAAAGAAGAACCGATAAGAGTTGAGGCGGTAGTAAAAGAAGCTTTACCTAATGCGAGGTTTCGTGTTGGGCTGGAAAATGGACATGAAGTACTTGCACACGTATCAGGGAAGATGAGAATGCATTTTATTCGTATCCTCCCCGGTGATAAGGTTACAATAGAAATGTCACCTTACGATCTTAGTAAGGGAAGAATAATTTATCGTCAGGGCTGAAAGAAGGAAGATTTATGAAGGTTAGAGCATCTGTAAAGAGGCTATGTGAAAACTGTAAAGTAATCAGACGCAAAGGAATTGTTCGTGTGATTTGTATCAATCCTCGTCATAAACAGAGACAGGGAAAATGAAACATTGAGTAGGATGTCTTTGTATATAGAGACTATTTTTTTACATTTTGAAAGGATTATTTTAAATGCCAAGAATTGCTGGAGTTGATATTCCTGGAGACAAACGGGTTGTTGTTTCATTAACATATATTTATGGTATCAGTAGGCACTTATCGCAAAAAGCGCTAAAGGCTCTTAAAATAGACGAAAACACACGGGCGAAAGATATTTCAGAAGATGATTTGAGCACACTGGGCGCTTTTTTAGAAAAGAATTTCTCTATTGAAGGTCAACTGAGAAGGCAGGAATCACAGAACATAACAAGACTGAAGAATATAGGATGTTATAGGGGCCTGCGTCATCGTTTGGGATTGCCCGTGAGGGGGCAGAGAACAAAGACTAATGCACGTACGCGAAAGGGAAAGAAGAGAACTGTAGCGGTGAAGAAGAGTGTAAAGGAAATGTAAGGATAGGATAGGAGAGGAGTTTTACCAGCAGAAATAATGAGAATAACAAACAAAGCAGAAATACTAAATCTCTTAGAACAAGAAGACAACATAACAAATCCCCTTGGATTCAGGCACAACAATGGTCTGTTAAAAAAGGAGATGAACAAGAAAATTAATGAGATTGCCGGTTTTTGTGAACAAATATTGAAGGTCGTCAGGAAGTTTGACAGAGAAAAAGAAATTGTCTTTCTGGAATGTTCATGTGGTAAATCTTACCTTTCGTTTGTTTTAAGTTATATTCTTGAGAGTGAGCTTAGTACAACACCCTTTTTCTTCGGCATAGATACCAATAAAGAACTTATACAAAGATGTGAGGAGACCAGATCTGTTTTAGGTTATGAGAATATGGTCTTTAAGCATGGAAGGACGATTGATTCTTCTTTTGATAGAAAGATTGATGTAGTTATTGCACTGCATGCATGTAATACAGCTACTGATGAAGCAATTGCCAAAGGTATTAAAATGGGTGCTAAGTATATTATGGTTGTACCATGTTGCCAGGGGCAGTTGCGTTCTCAAATTAAATCTCATCACCCTTTAACAAATGTAACTCAGTTTGGTTTACTGCGGTATAAATTTGCAGACATATTGACAGATGCGTTAAGATCACAATTTCTTTCCGGTAATGGATACTATGTAGAACTTTTAGAAATAGTATCCCCGAAATTAACTCCGAAGAATATTTTAATATCAGCAAGGAAACAAAAGGGAAAGAACAAAAGGAGCCTAGAAAGATACAATCAACTCAACAATATGTTTAATGCGAACTTAAGTTTGCAAGGGTTTTTCTGCCAATAGTGCTTAAATGATACTTTAACTTGTATTTGTTAGTTTTAGAGGGAATCGAGCTTCTTTTTTTAAAATGATAGGATATATATAAATGGGTAAAAAAAAGGCAAAACGTAGTGTCGCGAAAGCCGTTGTGCATATCAAGGCTACTTTCAATAATACATATATAACTATTGCTGATATATATGGCGAAACCTTGTGTTGGGCTAGCGCAGGAACAGTTGGTTTTAAAGGATCAAGAAAAAGTACTCCCTTTGCAGCGCAGAGAGCGGCCAGAAATGTTGCAGAGAGAGCGCGAAAAAGGTTTGGTGTTCAGCAGGTTGAAGTCAGAGTAAAGGGGCCAGGCCCGGGAAGAGAATCTGCAATAACTGCTTTACAAGAAGCAGGACTTCTGGTTAGAGCGATTGAGGACGTTACACCATTGCCTCACAATGGTTGTCGTCCCAGAAAGAAGAGAAGAGTTTAACAGGTCGTTTCCGCTTTTTTGCTAAAAGAGAAAGAGGGGAGATTTTTAAAATGGTAAATTTAGTATAACTTTTGATTTGTGAATAAGGAATAATATGGCTAGACACGTAGACCCTAAATGTAAATTGTGCAGAAGAGAAGGCGTAAAGTTGTATCTAAAGGGAGACCGCTGTGAAACCGCAAAATGCAGTATAACTAAAAGAAAAAGCTTGCCGGGTGGAAAAATGTCAAGAAGAGGCAGAAAATTGTCTTCATATGGAGTCCATTTCAGGGAAAAACAGAAGTTAAAGCGTTTTTATGGTGTTTTTGAAAGACAGTTTAGAAATTATTATCATAAGGCGGAAAGAAAACAGGGTAATACGGGAGAAAATTTACTTATATTGTTAGAAAGAAGACTTGATAATGCTTTATACCATATCGGATATGGTTTTTCACGTAGCCATGCAAGGCAGGTAATTAATCACGGCCATGTAACAGTGAACGGCAGGAAGGTTGATATCGCTTCTTTTTTAGTTAAACAAGGTGATGTAATCAGGCCTGTTGAGAGGGAAGATAGCATTAACATGATAAAAACAAATATAGATTCAAATAAGGGCCGGACTCCCCCATCATGGTTAGCACTGGGAGATGATGAATTAGAGGGTCGTGTTCAGCAACTCCCTAATAGAGATGAGGTATCGGTAAATATACAGGAACAGCTAGTAGTTGAGCTTTGCTCAAAATAAACTTAATAGCCATTTTAAATTAATAAAGTATAAGAGTGCACAATTAATTTATGAAATCCTACCTTGAATGTCTTATTAAAACGAAGGGTTTTTCGGTTCATAATGATTTAATCAAAACAAAAAAGTCTTCTATGTAAGACTTTTTCAAAGAGATATTTAATGGTAGGAAGGAGGATTGTATATGCGTATCAGATGGAAGGAGTTCGAATTACCTAATAGAGTTAGTATAGAAAAAGAAACACATACTGACACTTATGGGAAATTCATTGCTGAGCCTTTTGAACGAGGCTTTGGAATTACGGTTGGAAATGGACTGAGAAGAGTTTTGCTATCTTCAATAGAAGGGAGTGCAGTTACTTCGGTTAAGATTGGTGGCGTTGAACACGAGTTCAGTACAATTCCAGGTGTAGTAGAAGATGCAATTGATATTATTCTGAATATTAAGAATCTTGTTGTAAAGCTACATTCTGACAAACCAGGAAAAATAAAAATTGAAACGAAGAAAAAAGGAGAGATCACGGCTGGGGATGTTATTACAGACGACGGCGTGGAGGTTATTAATGAAGATCATTATATAGCAACTCTTTCTGAAAATAAAAAATTTAATGTTGAGATGGATGTTAAAAAGGGAAGAGGCTATAAAACTGCTGAGGAAAATGGAGTGGATAGTGGCAATGAGGTAGGTGTTATTCCCATAGATGCAATTTTTTCTCCTGTTCGTAAGGCAAAGATACGTGTTGAGGAAACCAGGGTGGGTAGAAGAACTAATTACGACAAGTTAATTATTGAAATATGGACAAATGGTGTAGTCTCTCCTGAGATGGCATTGGCAGAAGCATCAAAAGTTTTCAGGAAGCATTTAAACCCATTTGTACATTACTTTGAGTTGGGCAGGGAACTTCCTCAGGCCGGTGAGAAACAGATTGAAAAAGTGGAAGAAGAGGCTTCTGCTGACGAAGTAAACAAGAAAATGGCCGCACCGGTTACCGAACTGGATTTGTCAGTCAGAGCATCCAACTGCCTTGAGTATGCAAAAATAAAAACACTTGGTGAGCTTGTTACAAAAGAAGAAGATGAATTGTTAGAGTTGAAGAATTTTGGCAAGACAACGTTAGTTGAAATTAAGAAAAAACTTAACCAGTTGGGTTTGTCATTCAAGGTTAATGAAGATGTAAGTCGAGAAGGAAAGGAAGTTTCTTATGAGGCATAGGAAGAACGACAAACATTTTGGCAGGACATCCAGTCATAGAAAAGCATTGCGATGTAATTTGGCCAAAAGTCTTTTTACTTATGGCAGGATTATAACGACTATGGAGAAAGCTAAATATGTTCGCCCATTTGTTGAAAAGTTGATTACAACGGCAAAAAAAGGTATTACAAAGAAAGAAACAGATAAGCTTGCTTATATTCATCAATATAGACAGGTGTTGTCAAAACTTAATGATAAAGAAGTGGTTAGAAAGTTATTTGGTGAGGGAAAGTGGCGCGAGTCTGGCGGTATTGCTGAAAGGTATGCTGACCGTAATGGCGGCTATACCAGAATACTCAGGCTTTCAGGAAGTAGGATGGGAGTATTGTCCGGAAGCAGCGTAGGAGATATACCTGAATTAGAATATAAAATGGAAGGTTTTGAGCGAAAACTTCGCCTGATTGGAAATCGCCTGGGTGATAATGCCAGCCGGGTTATCTTTGAATTGATAGAGGAAGTTGAAGAGGAAAAAGAGATAATCCCCAAGGTGACAGTGCCAGAAGAAAAAAAATAGATTTTAAATCAAATGTAGTACTATAAAAGTGATTAGAAACTTTAGCTGGTTAATAGAAGGCGAAATTGCTGGTATGGCCAAACCAGCGTCTTCTGTGTATGATTTTGAATTTCTCAAAGAAAATGGTTTTGAAGCAATAGTATCACTTACTGAATTTCCCCTTAATGAAGCATTGGTAGAGGAATTTGGTTTTAGTGTAAAGCATATTCCGGTTAGAGACTTTGAAGCTCCGACGTTGGAACAGGTTAAAGATTTTATAGCATTTGCAGAGAAAGCACGTGCCGAGGGTAAAAAGCTGGTAGTACACTGTGATGCAGGTATAGGGCGGACTGGGACGGTACTGGCATGTTACCTTGTCAGCAAAGGATACAATGCTGCAAAGGCAATAGAAGAAGTTAGAGTGAAAAGGCCCGGTTCAGTAGAGACCATCGAACAGGAAGAATTAGTTATGAAGTACGAAGATCAAGGCAGACACAAATAATATAATTAGTCTTTTGGTCAGTAAATTATGTTTGTCGTAAGAAGTCTTCTCTGGCAACCTTCCATTGATCCATTTCATAAGAAATCTTTTCTTGCGTCTATACTTTTCTGTATTTCTTTCATTCCTTACAGCAATCGTCATAATTACTATATGTCTTCCGTAGTTATCTAAATTCAGTTTGGGAGGCCTCCATCAGCCTAACATTGTCAACAGCTGGCTTGGTCCCAATTTAAAACTTATGGATCAGGTTTCTGGGTTTTTACAGGCTTAAATCTCGTTTGTTCTGTTCTTTTAATTTCTTTCGCATTTCTTTAGCCCATTTTATGACTTTGTCTATATTTGTCGGTTCGCCTCCGGTTACAAGTTTCAATTGCCTTCCTTCAAACACTTTTTTCTCTTCGCCATTTGCAACAACTATTGCTTCTCCCTCTGTTACCGTAACAAAGACCATGTGTTTTGAAATCCTTATATCAACATTGCCGGCATTTGAAGTTATGACGTTATTGTTGGCGGCTATCATAAATGGTTTTTCATCTGCCTTTATAGAGAGGAGTATTTGTCCATTTAGCAGGTCGAGTTTTCTGTTTTTAACAAACTTGATTTCAGTATTAACATCCATTATGACATAGGTACCATCTTTCAGGAGGAAGGAGGCTTTACTACCTTTTCCTGTTCTTAGTGAGGTGCCATTGTGAATTTTAGATTCGGATGATAAAGGTTGCCAATTTGTGACTGAGTCCGGGAGCATCTTAACAACACCGGTTGAATTTAAGAAATCCGCTTTTGTTGGAAGTGTGAATATCAAAAGAACTATATATATCAGTAATATACCGGAACCTAATAAGATACTGAATTGTGTAACTGCTTTCTTTGTGGGTCTTATTGTGAGAATGCCTATTTCATAAAGAATTATCATAGGTAAAGCCGTCATGACCTGTGTAAACGGGTCCGGTGGCGTTATTACTGCGGCAAGAATAAATATGATAAGGATAGCATACATTCGCCATTTAATAAAATCTTCTGCCTTAAGCATTCCAATCCTGGAAACAAACAACATTATAAGGGGAAGCTGGAAAACAACGCCGAGTGCGAGTGTCAGCATAGTTACAAGCGAGATATACTGGCTCATTGTAATAATAGGCTGTATTTCCCCTCCCAGTACCTTTATCAGGAATTGAAGGCCAAAGGGTATTAGGAAAAAATACCCGAATAGTACACCTATTATGAATGCAATGAATGAGATGGGGGCGAAGATTCTTACGTATCTACGCTCTTTCTTATATAAACCGGCTTCCACAAATTTCCAGATTTGATATAAGATTACAGGATATGCCAGGAAAACGGCGGTCATTAAACACAGCTTTATGTAAGCATAAAAACCTTCCTGATAACTCAGCACCTGAAGCGATTGTGATAACCCCAGGCTTTCCATGGTAATACTATGAGGCTTTTTTATAATATCAAGAATTCTTAACTTAAAGAACCAACTGATAAAGAATAGTACAACAACTACGATGATTGAGTTTATAATCCTTGATCGCAGCTCTTCAAGATGTTCGCTTATAGGTAATCTTTTTTCGTTAATCTCTTTTTCTTCTTCCATTACCTTTAGTATCGTTTCTATTTTAGCAAAGGACTAAGTGGCTAAGCATTTGACAAGCGGAATCTTAAAAATATTGCCCTTTTGGGGGCAGTTACAATCGTAGAATCCGAAGCATGAAATCCGGAATCCCTGCCTGCGGCAGGCAGGCGAAACAATATCGGCAGAACTTTGTCGTTGCTTAGACACAAATCGTTTAAATAATACCTTTATTTAGAGGTGTGGCTATAATACTAGGATAGGGTTTAAATTACAAGATTCATTATGGTTGTATATGGCTGGATACACTGGGAGGGGGTATCAGAAAAGCCTTGCAAGGGTAGTTTGTTTTTGATACTATTGTTTCTAAAGCCTTGTCACTCTTTCTCTTAATTAGGAGATAATTCCATGGTAAAATCGTTTGAAGGTAACCTTATTGGTAAGAATAAGACCTTTGGTATTGTTGTCAGCAGGTTTAATAGTTTTATTACGAAGAAGCTGTTAGAAGGTGCTCAGGACTGCTTGATTAGACATGGCATTAAGGAGGACGATATCGATGTGTTCTGGGTTCCGGGGGCTTGTGAGTTGCCGATTACGGCTATGAGATTGGCTAAGAACGCAAAACATAATGGTATCGTTTGTCTCGGGGCTGTAATACGTGGTGAAACACCTCATTTTGATTATGTTTCCAGTGAAGCAGCCAAGGGTATTTCTGAAGTAGGACTTCAAACAGGTATCCCGACAATATATGGAGTAATTACAACTGATACGTTGGAACAGGCTATAGATAGAGCTGGTGCCAGAGGCGGTAACAAGGGTTCAGAGGCCGCACTTGCAGCCCTGGAGATGGTGAATTTGTTTGATAAAATGAAATAGTATTTTTTGCAAGTTCTTAACAAGTGAAGGAAGCCTTATAAACTTTTGGTCACCACATTTCCCCTCATAGCGAAGGAGGGGATTAAAGTCCTCGGCGCTTTTTGTCCGGGGAAGGCGAGGTTTTCCTCAACTTATTGAGAACTTATTTTTTTGTTGTGGAGATTTGTAGATGCGGAAAAGAACGCATTCCCGTGAGATAGCATTACAGGTTCTTTATCAATTAGAGGTTCGTGGCAATGAAGTTTTAAATGAGATAGATACTTTTTGCCGGGAACAAGGTAAAGATGCTGCAATAAGTGATTTTGCTACGATATTAGCTAAAGGGTGTATTCAGAAAATGAAAGCAATAGACCAAAAGATAACTCAGCTATCTGAACATTGGGATTTGCACAGGATGCCGGTTGTAGACAGAAATGTCCTGAGGTTGGCATGCTATGAGCTGTTTTATATGGATGATATCCCTCCAAAGGTTTCCATAAACGAGGCGATTGATTTAGCTAAGAAATACAGTACTGAAAAATCCGGCTTATTTGTAAATGGAGTGTTGGATAAGGTATATTCAACATATATAAAGAATAATGAAATGGTTCAAGAAGTTACCACCAATATCAGAGATAACAAAAGCTTGGAAGAACGGGCAGGTGCTGATTTACATATTCACACGAAGTTTTCAGATGGAACCATGTCACCGGAAGAAGTAGTTGGGGAGGCATCCAAGCTCAACCTCCGTACGATCGCAATAACCGATCATGATAGTGTAGACGCTGTCGAAATTGCCCAAAACGTTTGTCATAAGAAGGGGATAAATATTATTCCCGCAATAGAACTATCTTCTTATTATCCCCCTGTTGATATTCATCTATTAGGTTACTTTTTAGATATAAAGAATAGTATGCTACTGGAAAAATTAGCTGAGCTGCGTCTTGAAAGAGTTGAGCGAATTAAGAAGATAACCAGTAAGCTTAGAGGTATGGGTGTTAATATAGATCATCAGGAAGTTTTCGATGTTGCGGAGAAGGGGTCACCCGGACGTATGCATGTTGCTGACGTATTGTGTAGAAAAGGTTATTGCAGCGATATTAGGGAAAGTTTTCAAAAGTATCTGTCTGATCATGGCCCTGCCTATGTACCTAAAGTAGCGCTGACATTAAAAGATGCTATCGAGCTTATCATTTCGTCAGGCGGTGTTCCTGTTCTTTCACACCCTGGCGTTACCAAGAGAGATATGCTGATTCCCGAGATGGTTGAATATGGACTGCAAGGGATAGAGGTTTATTGCCCATCACACCTGCCAGAAGCTATAAAAAGATATAAGCGAATAGCAAAAAAATACGATCTTGTAATTACTGGTGGTTCGGACTGTCATGGTGAACGAAAACCAGATTCTAAGTTAGGAAGTACAAAAATAGATGATGGCTTGGTTGACAAGATTAAGGAAAGGCATGACAATCTGGTTGGTGTTTTGAGTTAAGAGAGTATTTTAATAAAGTTATGTGGTTGCTCCAGTTTCTCTGACTCTCGCGTTCTGCATGGGAACTCTTATGGCACCCTCCAGTTTGTTATACCGGAATATCAAAACACGACTTCTGCACAGATTAAATTATGGGTTGGTTTTCAAAAAAGAAATCGGTTACAACGAAACGAGAAGACGTAAAAGACCAATCTTGGTCTCCATTTCAGAAGCTAAAAAACAGTCTGGCAAAAACACGCGGCAAAATAACCTCCAGATTCAAAGATCTATTGTCGTTTAGAAGGAAAATTGATGAAGGTGTTCTTGATGAACTGGAAGCTATTTTGCTTGAGTCAGATGTGGGAGTTAGCCAGGTGACTAAGATTGTTCAGGATATTAGAGATGCCTGGAAATCTAAAGAGATTGAAGATACACCGGGTGTTTACGATTTCTTAAAAGAGGACCTCAAGCAAAACCTCAGGAATGGGGATTCTGCATTGAAAATCGCATCTGCATCTCCAACTGTGATTATGATTGCAGGCGTTAATGGTGTTGGCAAGACAACGTCTATCGCAAAGCTTGCCAATTTATTTGTAAAACAGGGCAAGAAAGTTATGCTGGCAGCAGGTGATACCTTTCGTGCCGCTGCTACGGAGCAACTGGATATATGGAGTAAAAGGATTGGTGCCGATATAGTAAAGCATCAGGCCGGTGCAGATCCTGCTGCAGTGACGTTTGATGCACTTGAAGCCAGTTTGAGCAGGGGAATAGATGTCTTGATTGTTGATACTGCCGGACGCTTACACACTCATGAGAATTTAATGAATGAGTTGTCAAAGATAAAACGGGTAATATCGAAAAAGATTGAGAATGCTCCTCATGAAGTGTTAATGGTTCTGGATGCCACGACAGGACAAAATGCAATTTCACAGGCAAAATTATTTAAACGTGCAGTTGATATTACTGGAATATTTCTGGCAAAACTTGATGGGACCGCAAAAGGCGGTGTTATTCTGGGTATGCGTAAGGAGGTAGATATACCGGTAAAATATGTTGGACTTGGTGAAGGTGTAGATGATATTCAGGAATTTGATGCAGACAAGTTTGTGGATGCTTTGTTTGATTAGGAAAAAAAGCATAGAATACACGCCATTTTACAATTGATTTCTTCTCTCCAAACATCCTCAAGTAAAAATATTAAACTCGCATATTATGAAAGATAATATTTCAAGAAGAACTTTTCTTAAGGCTGGTATTGCAGTCGGAACAGGGCTTTATGGCCTCTCGTATTTGAGTTCGTTTGAAAGGCCAAGGTCACTGAAGACGTTTAAAGAAAATAGTTTAAAAAAGAAACTGGTTGTAGTACATGGTGATATTGTTGAGAGAAATGATGAAAGCTCCATAATAAGAGAAATGGTGAGTAGAGGTATTAAAGCCATTGGCGGAATGGACAAGTTAGTTTCAAGGGGTGATAATGTTGTTATCAAACCTAACATAGCATGGGACAGGCGGCCTGAGTATGCAGTAAATACAAATCCCTTTGTTGTTGCTGCGTTGGCTGAAATGTGTATAGAAGCCGGGGCGAATAGAGTGAGCGTGCTTGATCATACCTGCGCAAAGAATCCAGGCCCTTCATATATAAATAGCGGGATCGAAAAGGCTGCAAAAGAGGTTGGGGCAGAGGTTAGGTTTGTTAACGAGAGACTGTTTAAGGATTCTAAGATACCTGGCGGTAAGCTACTTGATTCATGGCCTTTTTATGAGAAGTTTATATATCAGGATGAAGCTGACGTGTTGATAAATGTTCCTATAGCAAAGCAGCATAGTACTTCCCGTTTATCTATGGCACTTAAGAATACTATGGGAATGATAGGTGGTAACAGAGGTTCGATACACAAGGATATACATCCAAAAATAGCAGATCTTAATAAAGTTGTTAAGGTTGATCTTACTGTTCTTGACGCATTCAGAATCTTAAAACGAAATGGCCCTACGGGCGGAAGGCTGGAGGATGTTGACAACAATTATGAAAATGCCAGAAGATTGGTGTTTTGTGTTGATCCTGTGGCAGTGGATTCATACGGTGCCACCATGTTTGGTTATCATGGCAGGGATATAGGTTTTATCCGGGAGTCGTATGAGGCGGGACTGGGAGAGATTGATTTTAAATTAAGAGGCTTTGGGGAAATAACAATTTAGATAGTGTCGGATAAAAAAATTTAAGAATGACAGGAAATAGTAATGTAAATATAAAAAAAGGTTCAACAAATTACAAGATCAGGCTGGCGGTACAAATACTTGTTTTTATTGTATTCATTTGTCTGTTAATATATGCAGACCCCATTGCAGAAAAGGATGGAACGGTGGATATATTCCTTCGTATGAGTCCGCTTTCTGCAATTGGTGCAATGGTAGCGGCAAAGGAATTTATAGTAAGGTATTGGCCGGCTATTATTGTACTGGCAGCCTCTCTATTTCTAGGCCGTTTCTTCTGCGGTTGGATATGCCCTCTCGGGACAACACTTGATGTTACAGACCGTTTACTGAAGAAACAAAGAAACAGGGTTTCATATAAGATTTATGATGCCAAACGGCTGAAATATTATATACTGGCTTTTCTCCTTTTAAGCCTGTTTATAGGCCACCAGATGGTTGGTTGGTTTGATCCAATCAGTATTTCCACAAATGCATATACAATTGTTATCCATCCTTATCTCGTTTCTCTAATCAACTCATTTTTCAACTTCCTTCATAAATTCTATCTGATAAGTTTTGTAAGCGATAAAGTCCATATTTTTATAAATGAAGCGTTATTTGCCAGACATGCGCCGTTTTTCAGAGGGCATTTTATTTCCCTGATAGTACTTTCTGCTATTATATCTTTAGGTTTGTTTTATAAGAGATATTGGTGCAGGAATCTGTGTCCATTAGGTGCCCTGTTTTCTCTGTTCTCAGATTGGTCTATTTTTAAGCGTGTCGTGTGGCAGAACATTTGTGATGGATGCGATAAATGTACGGTAGATTGCAAGATGGGGGCGATTGATGATACGGGAAAGAAAACACAGGCAGGCGAGTGCATTTTATGCATGAAGTGTCAGGATATATGTCCTACAGGAGTAGTCAGGTTTACATCTAAACAGCCACCGGAACAGGTAGTCCCTGTAAACTTGACAAAGAGAGGTTTTATAACGGCGTGTGTTTCCAGCGCTGCGGTAGCTCCTCTTCTATCACTTAACTTTCAGAAGAAGAAGAGTAATGGTGATCTTGGAATTATACGTCCTCCCGGTTCAATCCCTGAAGACAAATTCCGGGCTAAGTGTATAAGATGTGGCGAGTGTATGAGGGTGTGTAAAACAAATGGTCTGCATCCTACAATTTTAGAGGCGGATTTGAGTGGAATGTGGACCCCACAGCTGATCCCACGGATCGGATATTGTGCCCATGATTGCGTGCTGTGTACACGAGTTTGTCCTTCAGGGGCAATTACCAGGCTTTCTAAAGAGAAGAAGAAACGGCTGGCAATAGGAAAAGCCAGGATAGACAGGAACAGGTGCATCCCGTGGGTAGGCTACGCGCGATTACCGGATCTGGACAAGAATTGGGAGGATGTCAGTTGCGGTGTATGCGAAGAGGTTTGTCCCGTTCCGACAAAAGCAATTCATTTCAATACATATGTTCATGGTAATGGTAAAGAGATAAGAAGGGTTTACGTAAGAGAAGAAGCATGTATAGGATGTGGTTTCTGTGAAAAGGTTTGCCCTGTAAATGGACGTTCTGCAATAGTTGTTGAAGGGATACAGCCACAGGTAATGACAAGCGAAATTGGTATGCTGGAAAATGACCTCTTTCCTGTATCTGTTGAAGACTGGAAGAGAAAAGAAAAGCCGACTGTGTATGCCGGTAAAGATAGGCTTTTTGAATACATCGACGGTGGTGCAGAGGTTTATTTGTCTTACTCATTTATTCAGGTGTCAAAAGCTGTGTATGTTATGAAGGATACTGATAATTCTGTTAAGGTGGACATCTGGGAATTTGGCAGTTCAGATGATGCCTACGGTATATTTGCAAAGGATAAAGCAGGTCAAGGCGTAAATATTGGAAACGAAGCCTCGTTATATGAAAACTATCTGTGGGTATGGAAAGGTAGGTATTTCATGAGTTTTGAGCCCTACAGAGGGACTGTCAGCCCTGATGATATTACTTTTATTGGTACCGCTATTGTAGAGAATATACCTGCCGGTAAGTCTAGTTTGCCGGCTATTCTAATGTATTTACCTGAAGACGGATATATTCAGGGAAGCTCAAAATATTTTCACAAAAAGATAATCCTTGATAATATTTACATTTCAGACAGGTTTATTGACAGAAATGTATTAAATCTAAGTGAACAGACAGATGCAGTAGTTGCTGATTATAAATCTGACAAGAGCAGTTTGCCTTTCAAAATATTGATAGTCAAATATCCTGAAAAGTCAGTTGCAGAGGAATCTTTTAAGAATTTCATTGAGTTGAGAGAATCATGGGGTGAAGATAATGTTAAAACTGACACATTGTATACATTTGAAGATTTGAAAGGTAAATATAGCAGCATATCCTGTGTAAATAGTTTCTTAGTTATTACGTTCCTTGTAGAAACGAGAAAAGACTCGGAATCGTATGTTAATGCTGTTATTTCAAAGGTTAAGGCGAATCAGGGCTAAGTTTTTTATTGGCAATCTGAATACCTTTGTGATATATTATCTATTTCTTAAATAGGAGATGGAGATGGATATAGAAAAAGGACTGAAAAAAGGGATAATTGAAGGTAATAAAGTACACGATACCGATACAGGCTCGCCGGAAGTACAAATTGCTTTGTTGACAGAACGGATAAAGCATCTGAGTGATCATCTTAAAGATCACAAGAAAGATCACACTTCAAGGCGCGGTTTACTTATGATGGTTGGTAAAAGGGCTACGTTACTGAAGTATCTTAACGGAAAGAATGAAGAAGGTTATAAGAGACTGATAAAGAAGTTGGGCATACGTCGTTAAATTAGTTGGTGAAAGGATCTGAAAGTGAAATGTAAAGTTGAAGAGACTGTTGGCGGGGAGACCCTGAGTATTGAATCCGGTGAAGTTGCTAAGCAGGCGGATGGAGCTGTTATAGTTCGTTATGGGGATACGGTTGTGTTGGTTGCGGCAGTATGTGGAGAATCGAAGGGTTTTGATTTTCTCCCAATGACGGTTGATTATAGAGAGAAAACTTACTCCGTCGGGAGATTTCCTGGTGGGTTTTTTAAGCGTGAAAGCAGGCCCACCAACAAGGAAATATTGACAATGAGGATGACGGACAGGCCGATGCGTCCTCTCTTCCCGAAAGGATATTCAAATGAAATCCAGATAATGTCGGCAGTATTATCTGCAGATAAAGAAACCGATCCTGACGTTATTTCCATGGTAGGAGCTTCTGCGGCTGTAGCTATATCCAGCATACCATTTAACGGTCCTACGGGCTCGGTGCGGGTAGGTCTTATAAATGATGAATTTGTAATCAATCCAAAAAATTCAGAACTTGAATCCAGTATGATGAATCTGGTTGTTTCCGGGACAGAAGATGCTGTAATGATGGTAGAAGCTTCCGGAAAGGAGGTTTCTGAGGATAAATTTGTTGATGCGATAATGTTCGGTTTTGAAGAAATCAAAAAGATAGTACAAATGCAAAAAGAGCTGGTTGCAAAGTGCGGGAGGGAAAAACAGGAGCATGAGGAGCCAACAGTAGATTCTGCGCTACTTGATGAAATAAAGGCAAAGGTTTATGAAGATATTAAGGTGCAATCCGTAGTCAATGGAAAGTTTGCCCGTAAAAAGGCGTTAAAAGAAGTACGCAATAAATTAATTGAAGAATGTTGTACTGATGCAGATGATGAAGATAGAGAGGGTAAGGTTAAGTCAATCTTTGGTGCGCTTGTAGAAGAAGCAGTGCAGGAACAGATTATTAAAGAGAATAAAAGAATAGACGGTAGAGGTCTCAAAGATATAAGGCCGATTACGTGTGAGGTCAGCTTCCTGCCTCGGACACACGGTTCTGCTCTGTTTACGAGGGGAGAAACACAGGCGCTTGTAGTATCTACGCTGGGGACGTCAATTGATGAACAGCGTGTAGATGGCCTGATGGAAGGATATACTAAGAAGTTTATGCTGGATTACAACTTTCCATCTTTCTGCGTAGGCGAAGCGAAGCCAATTCGAGGGCCTGGCAGAAGGGAAATAGGCCATGGAGCCCTGGCTGAGAAGGCCCTAGAGCCTATGGTTCCTGCTTACGAAGACTTTCCATATACCATACGGATAGTATCCGACA
>Ga0208640_1000481_pt1 | contig 17095 bp, 12 predicted proteins | sample ETNtaG_23_FD_185774 | JGI IMG/M metagenome (GOLD analysis project Ga0208640, IMG submission 185774) | Marine microbial and viral communities from oxygen minimum zone, Eastern Pacific Ocean - ETNP201310SV72 (SPAdes) (version 2) | ecosystem: Environmental > Aquatic > Marine > Oceanic ... | reverse complement strand
ATTAGCGGTAAAGACCTGCAAGCGCCTGCGCCTTGATCCGATGGTCGGGCCGGGCCAGATGGCCATCACCGCCATTGGCTTCTTAAAGATGAAGATTCGACCACCATGGTTTTTGGATAACTGATCGGACTGCTGCATTGGCCCCGCGATCGCCGCTGGCTGACGTAGCCTCTATTCTCACCAACAAATGTTTACAGCCACTAATGAACGTGTCCAGTGTAGTATCACTATCGAAAGCCAGCAATTCAACAATAACCAACCGAGCGCCATAGACAGGATAAAGATCAGCACCAGGCCTATTTTCACCAAACCAGACAAAAAGGACTCAATGCATCATTACCAGCAGCCAGGTATCGGGCCGGCGGAAAAGTAGCCCCCAGTGTGATAGATTTACTCTCAGCCGCCTTCGCCTGGGAGCGCTTAGCCAAGCGGGCAGTGCAGTTCCTGCTGTGGCTCGGTGAGAACTGGTAATTCGAGCACCCTCTGATAAAGTCCCTGGCCCTCTGTTGAGCCATTCCGTTAGTCTGAGCAACCCCATGCAGTTTTACATGTTGACGATAGCGTTGTGCACTTTGGTGAAAGCCGTGAGGCGCACTGCTGTGGGCCTTGTTGTTGCCCTTGCAATCACACCAGTTCCCGCCGGCGCAGTTCTGACTGCGATCGTGGACAGCGGCATTAAATCATCGGATCGGCTCACGTTACCGATCGACGAGGGAGTTCTCGAGTACGATTTCGTCAGAAATGACAACATTGCCGACGACAAAACGTATAACCGGCACGGCACTTTCATGGCACGAACGTTTAACCAAGTAGCCGCCACGGAACGGATCATGCCCCTAAAAGTCACCGAGGGACAAAAATTACCAACCCTACACCCCCACACCCAGAAAGCGCTACTGCCGCGAGTGAACGCCGCACTGACCTTGGTTAACAATACGCCAGCGGTGTCCATCGTTTTGTTGAACAGGGCTTGGCCCGTCGATACTGCTCTACTGAAAACAGCAGCCAGCAAAGGCAAAGTGGTGGTAATCAACGCGGGTAACAAGGGGCAAAATGAGCCAAAAAATACCGCGAAAAAAATACCGCTACTAAATGGTGCCGGCATCATCGTTGGCGGACACACCGCGAAGGGAATCATAGCAGGCATTAGCAACCGTGCTGGCTCACTGAAGGAGCATTACCTTACGGCTCTTTACTCAACGGATGGCACCAAAACTGTGGGTAGCTCATTTGCCTCGGCACGGGTCGCGGCAGTCGCTGCCATGATAAGGAGCCAGAATCCCCAGCTCAGCAATGCGCAAGTCACCGCACTCCTTTTCAGCACTGCCACCGATGCTGGCGCGGCCGGGGTCGATGAGATTTATGGCTGGGGCCTGCTGAACAAAAGCAGGGCCCTCAACCCGGTGGGCGATATCACCGTTCCTACCGAGGAAACTTCTGAGGAAACTACCGAAGAATCTGCGGACGAGTCGAGTGATGAGAATGTCGCCGGCAGCGCAGGCGGGTCCGGCGCCGTGCTGGCAGCACTGGTGGTCGGTGGTGCCGGCTATGCGCTACTTGGTAACAACCCCGACCTCAAAAAAACGCTGGTCCTGGACGAGTATGGGCGCGCTTACGAACTCGACCTCGAGACCCGCGTTACCATCCGTCACCCCGGCGCTTCGGCGGGTTCGGTGCTGGAGGGACTCGATAACAAGCAGACAGAGGAAACGCTCATCAAACGCAGCGATTTTCAGTTGACGGCACGTTACCGCACGCTTGCGGCTAACCGGTTTTCCGCTGGAGTCGGCAGTAATTCGGTTGACGCGGCCCGAACCCGCCTCGCAGGCATGTCGTTCACTGGCCACCATACTGACGGCTTTCGCTACGCCTTTGGGCTGAACGACCCACTGACGGAGTTTTTCGACAATCAGCCCGGCGCGGCCCCTAGCGACGGCTACCTGATGGCGTTCCAAACCGATGCTTTCCAGTCACCACTGCTGGGCTACGCCAACCAGGGGTTGCACGGTGCCCTCGGATTCTCTCCCCGGTCACGCTGGCAAACCGGCTTGACATTCTCGTCAGCAAACGACGGTCGTCGTTACGGGCTGAAAAGTGACAGCGCCAGCCTTAATGCCGGCTACCGCAAGGATCGATGGGGAGTAAACCTGCAGATGGGTCTGCTGGCAGAGGATGGCAACCTTCTCGGGGGCGCGTCTGCAGGCGCCCTCAGCGTGGACACGGCGACTACCTTTTCTGCGAATCTGGCCGGGCACGTAAATCTGCACCAGAAATGGGCCATGGTGGCCAATTACACAGATAGCCTGACCCAGGTTGACGACCGTGCCAACAGCCTGCTGCACGACTTCAGCAGTCTGCGCAACAATAGTTGGGGAGTAGGCCTGCTTGGCCGCAATATCGTTGCGGCCGATGACGCTATTGGTATGGCGTGGTCCCGACCGCTACGCACGCATGCTGGGGATGTCACCGTTTCCGTGCCATGGCGACGTGATTTAAGTGGTCAAATTCATTACAAAACCGCGCGTACCAGCCTGGTGCCAGATGGGGCAGAGCATTTACTGGAACTTTTCTATCGCCGGCAACTTACTCGGCAGTTGCAGTTGTTCGCGTACTTGGCACATCGCACGGAGCCACTACATCGGCAATCAGCCCGTCCCGAGTCCAGCATCCTTGCGTTGATTCGCTACAGACCCTGACCGCTCGCGGCGGAATGGTCGGCGTATGGCCGAGGCCTGTAAGAGTATCAGTCATGGAGATAGCATGGGCGTGTTCCACCTCCGTCAGTCGTCTCGCGTAAACTTCAGGTAATTCAATCCAAATATCGAGACCTCCGCTCTGGCCCAGCCAGACAACAGCTCCGCATCTTCGATCAAAACAACCGCCAAAAAATAGACGTGAATCGATCCGGGTCGAAATCCCGTAAGCGCCTCTGGCTCCTTCTCAAACTAGCCGTAACCATCGGCCTGGTGGTGTTCGTGATATACAAGGCGGACCTGCTCGACCCGGACGGTCGCAAGGCCCTTTGGCAAACACTCAGAAACGTTGATTTGTTCTATCTCGCAATCTCATTTTTGGTTAGCGTGGTAGCGAATCTAGTGAGCACTTACAAGTGGCAAGTACTGCTTCTTTCCAGGCGTATTGTAGTCCGTCTGTATCGCCTGTTCGCGTTGTACTACATCGGGAAATTTTTCAACTTGTTTCTTCCCACCGGCATGGGTGGTGACGTCGTCCGGGTATACGAACTTGGCAAGATCACCGGCACTAATACTGAGTCACTTGCCTCCGTTTTCATCGACCGGTTCACCGGCATGATCACCCTGACGATCGTATCCCTGGTGGCCGTCCTGGTCAGCCTCAGGGAGCATGATCTGCCGATTATTACCTACAGCCTGGCGGTCTGCGTCTTCCTGATCAGCATCCTGATATGGCTTATGCTGGACCGCCGGCCGCTCGCTTTGTTCTCTAACCTGATTACAGGCAGGTTCGAATCTTTGACTCCATTGATACAGAAACTGGCGCGCACCCACGATGCTGTTCGCGCTTATAAGGACAACCTGCCGACACTCTGGTACACGTTCGCAATCTCCCTGCTGTTCTATTTCCTTGCCGTGATCAACGTCTGGGTCTCAGCCCTTGCCTTCTCCCGTGAGGTGGAGTTTCTAACCATCCTGGTCGCCGTTCCCGCCATCATGCTTATCATGAATCTGCCGGTGTCCATTGGCGGACTCGGCCTTATGGAAGCCGCCTACACCATAATATTCACATCCTTCGGCTATAGTAGCGGCCTTGCTGTGTCGACGGCATTGCTTATTCGCCTGAAAACTCTAATCGATGGTGTAGTCGGTAGCATTTTTTACCTGGCCAAGCCAGAACCTATTTCCGAATCCCGTGAAGCATCCTAAACAGCGGACACCAACAATGGATAAGTACAGCGAATACCGATTCGACAACATTATCCAGGACCCTGATCGTTCCTTTTTCCACAAGTATCAGGACCTCGTTATCGGCAACCGGCGCATTGGTTTCCTTTTTTATTTCGAAGTTTGCACCGTATTGTTTAATCCGATTCAGGGCATGCTCGGACTTGCGCTACGTAAACTGCTGTTTCCACCGTTGTTTGGCAGGGTCGGGAGAAGGGTCGTTTTTGGGCACCACATCAGCATCCGGTCTCCCGGAAATATCCAGATCGGCAACAATACAGTAATCGATGATTTCACCACTCTCTCCGTCCGTGGCTCCACTGGCCAACATATTCAACTTGGCGACAATGTGCTCATCGGCCGTCTGACGATGCTAAAGACCCGTGGCGGCAGTATTGAAATCGCCGACCATGTCCACGTCGGGCCGAATTGTCATCTCGGCACCGCCAGCACCTTGCTGATCGGAGAATATTCCCTTATCGGATCGAACTGTTTCATCGGTGGACTGCATCATGGCTACGAGGACAGCGACAAACCTATTATGCAACAGCCATTGGACAACCGCGGCGGTGTCACCATCGGTAAGGACGTCTGGCTGGGTGCCGGGGTGACCGTGCTGGATGGCGTGAGTATCGGTGACAGTGCGATCATCGGCGCCTCCTCGGTGATCACCCGGGATATTCCCGCTTATAGCATAGCGGTGGGTTCCCCTGCTAAGATCATCAAGCAACGGAGCCGGCCAAGCGATGGTGCCGCTTCAACGAAAACCGTAGATTGAACCCCAACAACCTGACTGCGGGGAAGTCGGCTCAGAAACATCCAGCGGCGGTGACGACAACGAGCCAATAACCTTCGCGAAATTGAACCTTCAGGCTCCTCGGTTCGAATCCTATTATTGGCCGTGGTGGCGGCACGACCTAGGGCCAGACGCCAGCCACCGTTATGCCATGGCGTTGCGGGCAATACGCGCAGCAACTTGAACCGGTGATCCCCGGGACCCGGCCGGGTGCAGAAATATGTCCTGATTTGTTAGCAGACTACTGATGAGGCGCCGTGGCGAGGGAACTGGCGCCCCAGTTTTAATCGCAGACATGTAACAGCCCAGACGCTTTTCTTCGCCCGCGAACGGCAGCGGATCAGACCCGCATAGTACACGATACCCAGCCGCTGCTGCCTGGCGCATTAGTACCGGTGTCGGCCAGCCAACTGGCCGCAAACTGCTGTCACCCAGGGCCAGTTGCCGAGGGTCGAATACCTTGAGCAGTTGCTCAACGACTGCCCGCCTGTGGAAAAACCACTTGCCTGGAGCCCAGGCGACGACCGGCAGCGCCCCAGCCTCCAGTGCACTAGACACAGTGTCGACCGCCGGCATGCCCTCGGCGATGCGATGTACCGTGTTCAATGCCAAGATTTCGATGTTCTCTGCGGTCACGATCTGCCGACCCGGCAAGATAAAACAATGGGCGTCTGACGACCTGCAGTCAACCTGCAGGCTGCCCCCGTCTTGGCCTACCTTGATGAGGTACCGGTCCTGGCCGTTATCGGCCCGGCCTTGGACCAGTTCATCGAAAACGTTGCAGCCATAACGTTCGGCCAGGCAGGCGATCCTGGGAATACCGGGGTATCGCCTGGTGGCGTGAGCCACTAAATGATCCAGTGCCTCGACGATATCGAAAAACGGATAGATGTGTACGTGGCTGTCTACCAGTATTTCCATGATGGCGGCCAGAGTATCGGGCTGAACTTGCTTCGCGCTCAGTCAGGAGGCAATCAGTACCTGCAGCAGCCTCCCACCGGGGTTGTTCGCACCGCAGGTACTGGCCGAGCCCTGGGCCGTCCGGCACCCAGCTTGAAAGCCGGGTCTCGCCCCGTCAACCCGTACAGCCAGCCGAACCCAGATCGCGATGCCGTTAACCGTCACCCGCGGGGGTGCTGTTACCATCGCAACTGATCGGAGTTAGCTGCTGCAATTGCCGTAGTGAACGCCGCTGGCACTCGAAACTTTGAACTCCCAGGTGATACCGCCGCGGTAGCACTGGATAACTCCACCGAGATTCTGCTGGTAGATGGTCCAGACGTCTCGACCTTTGTCCGCGGAACCGTGCTTCAGTAGCGAGTGGCCGTTGATCTTGCACCACTTCATGCCGTTGGTCACGTTGGAGCACATGACCAGAGCAGAGCCCTGACCATGCCAGGCGTTGGTATTCCAATGATGATACTGGTTGCTATGCCGAACCGTATCGTTAGAGGTATCAGAGGAGGTGTCCGCACTGTCGTCATCAACACTTGGTGAAGAGGCGGTGAGGGTGCCACTCGGCGTCAGAGTAGCCATGGTCACTCCAGCCCGCTTACACTTGAGTACACCGCCGATATCACCGGAGAAAGCGGGCGGGCGGACTACCCCCTGAATCAGGGCTGCTTTGGTGTCGAGCGAACAGCCCGCATCCTTCAGGCGACTGATATTTTTCTCGCTGATAAGCGACTGGAAATCCCTGAGCGACACCTGCACGCCCCAGTTGCCATTGTTATCCACCACACCGTCGATGCGCACTGCACGAATGGTGAGATAGACAAGGCCGTTTCGCTTAACCTCTATCAACACGGCCTCGGTGCGCTGGTCGGTACTTGAACCGGTCCCAACAACGTCGGCAGTAGAGGTGAGCGACATCGTGCCGCTATAGGTGCCAGCATAGGCTGCGGTACTGTTGCCGCGCTGGAAGGGGAGTTCGATGCCGCTGGTAGATGAGCTTGAACACCCCCCAGCGAACAACAGAACCGCCGACCCCAAGACCGCTATCAGAGCGCGTTGCAGAAAGAAAACCCTTGTTAGGGGTGATCCTTTCCGGGTCACTAGGAACTCAACTAGCATTCCACGCAATTGTAACATGTCAGGCACAACCGTCGGCTGTTTGAAGGTCAGCGCTGCCGTATCGGAGAAACCGGCCAACCGTGCACGCCACGCGGGACGAGATCAGCAAACTGCTGTGGGTGACGGGCAATACCTGACGATAGATAATTCTGGGGTCATCGGTCTCTGCCACCCGGACCACGCCATCGTTCGGACCGCGCAGGCGACCCAGGGTCGCAACATAACCCAAGCCATAAGGCAGCCGGCCAGCGATCATCAGCGTCTCACGCTGGCGCGGCCAGGCCGGTGTACCTCCCAGCAGGCCATCGACTAACGACTGGCCCAGCAACCAGCGACCGAAACGGCGGCGTGCCAGTTCTGCTGCAACCTCGCTGCCACGCAGCGGTACACCCAGCAACACCACACGGCCAGGTACCGGCCAGGCCTGCTGCGCAAAAAAATGGGCCAATACCAGCCCACCGAGACTGTACGCGACAAAATCGACCACCGCCTGGTCGCGCCAGTCAGCAAGTGCATCTTCCAGAGCACAGGCATTCTCTGCCACGGTAAGGTGCCGACTGTGGTAACTGAACTGCCGCGGGGCAAAACCCTGGCGCCGAAGTCGGCGGCGCAGCAGCGTCATCTCCATGCCGTTGGTCAGGACCCCGTGGACCAACATCACCGGCCGGTCGCTCAAGGCACCCATCCCGGGTGGATATCGACCGGTTGCCGGCTGCCTGGCACGGGCGAAGCGCGGTGTAACACCAGGGTATCCTGCTGCAGTCGCCGCGCCTTATCCAGGCTGAATCTGATGCTGGCCGGATGGGAATAAATCCTGCGCCAACTTGTCTCGATAGCCTTTATCTCGTCGCTGTCGGCGCGTTTTATAGCCTGGAAAAAAGCAGACTCGACATCAGCAGGGGTCTTGAACACGATTCAGGCTCCGTCCAGGGCGGTGCAAGCGAAGTGCAGGTCGGTCGCGCCTCGATACCGTACCTTGCCCGGAGTTATTATCCCACCAGCCGGGCACTGCCACACCCGGGCGCGTCCACACCGGTGGATGCTAGAATTTTCTCTAAAAGAATCATGCATCCCCGGATGCAGGCGGCCAAGAGTCACAAGGAGGGCGCATGGACCAAAAGACCCGCATCGAGATCGAAGCCGCCGCGTTTCGCGGCCTGGTTGAACATCTGCAAAGGCGCAGCGACGTGCAGAACATCGACCTGATGAACCTCGCTGGCTTCTGCCGCAACTGCCTGTCGAAATGGTACCTTGCTGCAGCGAAAGAACAGAACGTCGAGATGGACTACGATCGCTCCCGCGAAATCGTTTACGGCATGACCTATGACGAGTGGAAACGTGACTACCAGAAAGAAGCCAGTCCAGAACAACAGGCACAGTTCGAGCAAACCAGGCCTCTGCACGCCTTCATCAGCGGCCACCACAACCCAGAAACAACATGACAGCAACCATCGAAGTACACCAGTTCTTGTGCCTGGACGACAACTACGGTTACCTGGTCCACGATGAACTGAGCGGCCTGACGGCAGCCATCGATACACCAGAAGCCAAACCGATCCTTGCCGCCCTTGCCAACAAGGGCTGGACGCTCGACCTTATTCTCAACACCCATCACCACGCTGACCACGCCGGTGGCAATCTCGAACTCAAGGAGCGTACCGGCTGCAGTATTGTCGGATCGCGGGCCGATGCCGCCCGCATTCCCGGCATTGACCGGGAGGTGGGTGAAGGCGACAGCGTGACCCTGGGTGACCACCGGTTCGAAGTGCATGACACGCCGGGGCACACCAGCGGGCATATCGTTTACCACGCGCCCGGGGACGGCATCGCCTTCGTCGGCGATACTCTGTTCGCGCTGGGTTGCGGCAGGCTGTTCGAAGGGACCCCTGCGCAAATGTGGCAGTCCCTGCAGAAGATCCTGCGCTGGCCCGGGCAGACCCGGATTTACTGCGCCCATGAATACACCCAGGCCAACGCCCGCTTTGCCATAACCGTCGAGCCGGACAATCCGGATCTGGCGAAGCGCTGTGCCACGATCGACACCGCACGCTCGCGCGGCGAGCCCACGGTACCCTCGATGCTGGACTTGGAAAAAAGAACCAACCCTTTCTTACGGCCACACAGTTCCAAGCTGCAGCAGACCGTAGGCCTCACCGGCGCATCCGAGGTAGCAGTCTTCACCCGCATTCGCGAGCTCAAGGACAGCTTCTGAAGCGCACGGCGGCGGGCGCTTGCAGGTCACGGATCATCCGATGCCATGAACCCCAGTGTGCGTATTGCCGTCGACATCGGCGGCACTTTTACCGACGCAGTTCTGCAGGTCGGGACAACACGGTATACCGCCAAAGTACTGACCACCCCGGCTAATCCAGCCGAGGGATTCATGCAAGGCATCGCGCAGGTGCTCGCGCAAACCTCGGCAGTACCTGCCGATGTGGCCCTCATCACCCACGGCACCACGCTTGCCACCAATGCTTTGATCGAGCGCCGTGGCGCCCGCACTGCGCTCATCACCACCGAGGGCCATCGCGATTCCCTGGAGATCGGCTACGAAAACCGCTTCGACCAGTACAACTTCGATGCCGACCGCAATCCACCGCTGGTACCGCGCTCGCTGCGCTTTGGAGTGCGCGAACGGATGGATTACCGTGGCCGGGTGCTGCAAGACCTGGATGAACCTTCCGTCACCGAGCTGATCCAGCGCATCGAGGTCGAGTCCATCGAGAGCCTCGCCGTAGGGCTGCTGCATGCCTATGCTAACCCGGCGCACGAGCAACGCATACGCGAGATTATTCAGCAGCACTTCCCGGATCTGTATATCTCGCTGTCGAGTGAGGTCTGTCCAGAGATCCGTGAATATGACCGTCAAAGTACCACCTGCGCCAATGCCTACGTGCAACCACTGATATCCAGTTACCTTGTCGATGTGCGCCAGCGTTTGGCCGAGGCGGGCTTTGGCTGCGCCTGCCTGCTGATGACCTCGGGCGGCCACCAGGTCACCATCGAAACTGCTGCCGCGTTGCCAGTACGGCTGGTCGAATCTGGCCCTGCCGGAGGCGCTATCCTGGCGGCCTATATTGCCCGCACATTGGGCGAGGCATCAGTGCTGTCCTTCGACATGGGTGGCACAACCGCCAAGATCTGCCTGATAGACGATTACGAGTTGCCACTGTCACGCACGTTTGAGATCGACCGGGCCCACCGTTTCATGAAAGGCAGTGGTATGCCGATCAAGATCCCAGTCGTTGATATGGTAGAAATAGGTGCTGGTGGCGGCTCACTCGCCCAGGTCGATGAACTGGGGCGTGTCACGGTAGGTCCCGAGAGCGCAGGGGCTGATCCCGGGCCAGCCTGTTACGGCCAAGGCGGTCAAAGTGCCGCCGTCACCGACGCCAACCTGCTGCTGGGACGCCTCGACGCCGACGACTTTGCCGGCGGGCGCTTGTCTCTTGATTTACCAGCTGCGCGCAACGTTGTGCACGGTGCCGTAGGTGAGCCGCTGGGCACTGATATCGATAGTGCCGCCCAGGCAATCATCGAAATCGTCGATGAAAATATGGCCAGCGCCGCGCGGGTACACGCGGTCGAAAAAGGATCCGATGTTAGCCAGCGCACACTGATTGCTTTCGGTGGTGGCGCGCCGCTGCACGCGATGGCGGTCGCGCGCAAACTAGGCATCTCCCAGGTCATCATCCCGCGTGATGCTGGTGTGGGCTCAGCTGTGGGTTTTCTGCTTGCGCCCGTCGCATTCGAAGTTGTGCGCAGCCGTTTTTCCGTCTTGACTGAGCTCGACCCGATATCGATTAATGCACTGTTCGATGAGATGTCACGTGAGGCATGGGCGACTGTGCAACTCGGTGCCCGCGGAGCACACATCACCGAGATCCGCCATGCCTACATTCGTTATGCCGGCCAGGGTCACGAAATCAAGGTCCGTCTGCCAAACCGGCCGTTGACCGACGCCGATCAGGAGACCATCAGTACCGCGTTTGCCAAAGCCTACCAGGCGCAATACGGCCAGGGTATCCCCGGCGTTCCGCTGGAGGTTCTGACCTGGTCACTGACTGCCTCGGTCCCGGCGGACGAAAACGCCCGCGAATTACTGTCGTGCGAGGTCAAACCGGTCGAGGGCATCCTGGATCAGCGAACAGTTCAAATGCCAGGCGCCAACGAGCCGGCAGAGTGTTCGGTGCTGGCCCGCGAGAACCTGGTCTCCGGAGTATGCATCGAGGGTCCGGCAGTAATTACCGAAGACCAGACCACGCTCATCGTGCCAAAGCAATGGCAAGTATCCTGCAACGGCTACGGTGACCTTGTCGGTAATGGCCATCTGGCAGCCACGACTATTCCGGTAGCCGGGAGCATCCTGGCAACCATCCAGCACCAGGTTATCTGGGACCGGCTGATCAGCATTGTCGAAGAGCAGGCCCAGGCCTTGATCCGCACCGCGTTCTCGACAGCCGTGCGCGAAGCTGGCGACCTGTCTGCCGGCATTTTTGATCTTTCTGGGCGCATGCTGGCACAGGCTGTCACCGGTACCCCGGGCCACGTCAATGCTATGGCGGCATCGGTCGGATACTTTCTCGAGGCGATTGCGCTGGAGCGGATGCAGGCAGGCGATGTTTTTGTCACCAATGATCCCTGGCTGGGCACCGGCCATCTCTTCGACTTCACCGTGGTTACTCCCGCCTTTATCGACGGCCGGATTGTTGGTCTGCTTGCCGCTACCGTCCACGTGGTCGATATCGGCGGTCGCGGCTTCGGCCCGGATGCCGGCCAGGTATTCGAGGAGGGATTATGTCTGCCGATCCTGCCGCTTTTTGAACAGGGTCGACCCTCTGCAGCCGTGATGGCCATCGTTCGCGCCAACGTGCGTGAGCCAGATCAGGTAATCGGCGACCTCTACTCACTGACCGTGGGTAATGCGATCGGCTGTACCCGCCTGGTAGAGATGATGACCGAGTTTGGATTGGCTGATCTTGACGAGATCAGCCGACATATCATCGCGCGTTCACGCCAGGCCATGCTCGACGAGATAGCCGAACTGCCTCGCGGCTGCTGGGACAGCGAGATGACTGTGGATGGCTACGGTGAGCCGGTCACGCTCAAGGCCCAGCTGCAGATCAGTGAAGACAAAGTATCAGTCGATTTCTCCGGCACATCAGGCGTTTCACCCTTTGGTATCAACGTGCCGCTGAGTTATACGCAAGCCTATGCTTCTTTCGGGGTGCGTTGTGTCATCGGCCCCGGCGTGCCCAACAACGCTGGCTCACTGGAGCCGATCCGGGTGACAGCGCCGGTCGGAAGTATTCTCAACGCAGCGCGCCCACACGCAGTGGCGGTGCGCCACGTCATTGGCCAGATGCTGCCCGACGTGGTGCTGGGCTGCCTCGAACAGGCGTTGCCCGGACGGGCGCCAGCCGAAGGCAGTTCCAGCCTGTGGAACCCGATGATGAGCGGGGGGCCGGGTCTGCTGGGTGATGTGAACTACGGCGATGCTACGCCGTTCTCGGTCACTATTTTTCACTCTGGCGGTGCCGGCGCCCGACCCTGGCGCGATGGCCTGTCGGCGACCGCGTTTCCGTCGGGCGTGCGAAACACTCCGGTTGAAATCACCGAATCGATCGCTCCGGTCATCTTTCACCGCAAAGAATTGCGCCCTGGGTCCGGTGGTGTCGGCCGCTATCGCGGCGGCCACGGCCAGGCCATCGAGGTCGAACACGCTCAAGGGGCACCGTTTGCAATTTTCGCCCTGTTCGACCGGGTCGACTATCCGGCCCGCGGACGCCATGGCGGTATCGATGGCGCTCCGGGCGTAGTACGCCTTGCCAGCGGCAAAGTCTTAAAGACCAAGGGCAAACAGATTATTCCGGCAGGCGAGCGCCTGCTCATGCTGCTACCCGGTGGTGGTGGCTACGGAGATCCGGCCGAACGCGATCCAGCGCTTAGCGCACAGGATAAAGCCAACGAGTTGACCTGAGCGGGTTCGCTCTCAAGTACCCGGGGGGTCGATCTCTGGGCGCTCGCGCCTGAATGGCACGCTGTCGGGGTCGGGTATCTGGTCGAGTTCACGGGCACAACGGTGACCATCGTAAACGGCTGCGGCGATGGTGCCCGGGGCCATACAATCGCCGATCCGTTGCAAGCCAAAGGGTAGATCGGCCAACTGCTCTTCTGCTTCACCGGCCAGGGCAAAATACAAGTGATTATCTGGTACGCGCAGTGTCACCATCACCAGGGCAGCAGCATCCAACTCTAGCGTACGGTCACTCACGTTACAGGTAAAAACTGCCGCGCTGGACTCGACCTGTGAAAGCGTGTGCTTAACCACCAGCGATACACCCTTCTCCAGCAGGCTGCGTTCGATCCGGTGCTGCTCCATAGTGTTGTGTGACCAGCAGGAGATCTCGGGACCAGGAGTCACCAGGGTCACTGCAAGGCCAGCGTCGGCCAGTAAGCCGGCGATGACTCCACCCATATAGTAGTGGTCGTCGTCGTAGACCAGAACTGGTCCCTGGGCGGGTTGTCTACCGGCAAGAATGTCGTCCGGCGTAAAGCACGCTAAGTGGCGGTCGATGCCGGCCACCGGCATCCAGATGGCCCGACCAATACCATCACTGCGCCAGTGTGCACCGGTCGCAAGCAGCACCTGGTCGGCACCAAACTCTCGAATGCTGTCGATATCCATTTCGCTGCCGGGATAAAAACTGACGTTGGCCGCGGCCGCTATCTGACCAAGACGATAGTCGGTGACCCGTTTGTAACTGGCAAGGCCAGGCAGTGTGGACTCGCGCACCACCCGGCCACCGCCATCACCGCTGTCGGTAAGTGCCACGGTATAACCGCGACGGCCGAGGCTCATGGCGGCTTCAAGCCCGGCGGGGCCGGCTCCGACAACCAGGACCTGCTGGCTCGATCCTTTGGCATTCATGATCTCCGGATGCCAGCCTCGGCGCCATTCTTCAGCCATGGTGGGATTCTGCGTGCAGCGGATCGGACTTTGCGTCCAGTCACCACTAACACAGATGTTGCAGCCGATGCATTCGCGAATATCTTCGACCCGTCCTTGTTCGAGTTTCTGGGGTAAAAAAGGATCCGCAATCGAAGGCCGCGCTGCGCCGATCATGTCGAGGATGCCGCGCTTTACCTGAGAGACCATCGCGTCGGGTGAGGTAAAGCGCCCTACTCCGACCACCGGCTTGGTGGTCAACTGCTTGACGAACGCGATGTAGGGTTCCTGCTCGCCCTCTTCACCAAACCGGGCAGTGACCGAGTCGTTGGCCCAGTCGCTGACATTGACATCCCACAAGTCCGGCAACTCGGCCAGCATTTCGACCACTTCGCGCCCTTCTGCCGCGCAGGCAATACCGGCATCACCCAGCAACTCGTCAACAGCAAAACGAAAGGCAACACCACAACGGTCGCCGACTGCCTCGTGGGTCTCCTCCAGCAGTTCGCGAGTCAGACGCACCCGGTTTTCCAGCGAACCACCGTACTCGTCCGTACGACGGTTGTGGCGGGGGCTGAGAAAGTGCATGGGCAGAGCAAGGTCATGGCCGGCATAAACATAAACGATGTCAAAACCCGCCGCGCGTGCGCGCAGTGCCGCCTTCCGGTGCCAGCGGCGTACGTCTGCAATATTCCGTTTGCTCATGGCACAGGCCTGTACCGGGTCAAAACTAGTAACCGCACAGTCCGACACAGCCAGTACCGGCAATCGTGAATAGCGGTTGGAGACGTTGTGGCCGCTGTGCACCAGTTCTATCGCAGCCAGTGCCCCGTGTTCGTGCACCGCATCGGCCATCAGCGCTAAGCGGCGCCCATCCTCATCGTCCCAGAGTCGCGCCTCGGCCCAAGGTAAGGCGTCGGTGGACGCATGGATATCGCACTCCTCGGTCGCAACCACCGCCCAGCCACCTTGCGCTTTCATGCCGCGCATGGCAGCAACGCTTTTTGGCATGGCATGCCCCATGCCGTTGCAATGGGGCACCTGGTAAAAACGGTTGCGCGCGGTGACCGGGCCAATCTGCACCGGCTCGAACAGGATATCGTAGCGTGAATTTCGACTCATGATATTTCCCCTGTTATTTCCAGCATTCTGTCAACGCACCCGGAATTCGCTTTTTCTCAGCACCCCGCGCCAGCAGCGCGGCTCGCGGGTAAACGCCTTCTCTATCCGCCGCGCTGCGCGCACCAACACCCGGGCCATAAGAAACAAACGAAACTTCAGGCCGTTGTATGACCACAGCGAAAAATGGATCGGCTGGTAACGCCACAGGGCATAACGGTCGGTACCGGCCAGACCCGGTCCGTGAAAGGAGCGGATTACACTGAGGGTCTCGTAGTCGACCTCGGCATCACGGGTTGCCGATTCAAAGTGTAATAGCCGGATGTGCGGCGAGACGATACAGCGCATACCCTTGGTCCGTGCCCGCAGACAGAAATCCACGTCCTGGAAACTGTTGGGAAAAGCCGGCGAGAAACCGTCCAGTGCCAGGAAAGTGGACCGGCGGCAGCAGAGAAAAGCACCACTGACAGAGGTGGTCTCATGGTCGGCCAGGTACCGGTGCATCGCATCGCCGACGTCGGCGGCATTAGGATTCGGGGCATAGTGCACGGCTGAGTTACGCCCGACGTTATCGCCGCAGGACTGGACGGTACGGTCTGCGTTCTGCAGCATACCGCCAACACAGGCAATATCATCCTCCTGCAGCAGTGAGATCACGTGGGCAGCCCAGCCCGTTGTTTGCATCTCAGTATCGTCGTTCAGGAAAACGAGGATATCTTCATTCGCCTCCCGCGCACCCAGGTTGCACTTGCGTGAGAAATTAAAGCCAGCTTCATCTTGTACGACCCTGCCGCTCAAACCGTAGCGGGTAAGGGTCTCCCTGGCATCCTCAACGGCGTCTTCGTGATTTATCACCAGCACGATCTCTACGGCCGGCCGTGGCAACTGCTGGTCATCCTGTTCTACTAGGGAACGGCTCAGGGACTGCAGACAGTGATTGAGCAACGTGATCTTGGCATTGTTGACCACCTGAGTCGTGCCGAGCCTGCACGGAATGATGACGGCCACAGTAAGGGGCTGCCCGGGCAATATTCTGGAGCGGTACACGCCGATCGGTTCCGGCGCCTGGTCGGGATGACGGCGGAACAACACAGGTTCGCACCGCGCTTGCAACTGCAGCCGTGCGAAGTGCTGTTCCAGGGCGGTTTTCGAATGGTCCACGCTGTGGCTCGAGATGGTCTCCCCGGAACGGGACTGAGTGCTCTGCAGGATGCGCCAATGGTAGGCCACCGCCTCTACGTGCACCGGCGCGAGTTGTTCGCACATACGTAAAGCAAGATCGTGGTCCTGGCTGCCCTCGAAGCCCTCCCGGTAACCGCCAACGCTGTCGAAGAATTCGCGCGAGAACACCTGCAGGTGGTTGATGTACATGATCGAGCGCAGCAATTGCGGGCTGTAGTCCGGCTTGAACATGCGCCGGATGAGAAAGCCGTTAGCGTCCACCTGGATTTCGTCGGAGTAAGCCCACTGCGCGTGGTAGTACCGCAGACAGCGCAGAGTCTGCTGGAAGCCCTGGCTGACCACCACGTCGTCGTGATCGACCGGTGCCAACAGTTCGCCGGCTGCAGCTGCGGCCGCCTGGTTGAGCGAGTAGGACACACCGCTGTTTTGTGGGTTGCGCAGTATTTTGAGGTTGGGCAAGCCTGTCTCGGTGCAGCGCGCGAGGAAAGCGCAGGTTTCCTCGCGGCGCGAGCAATCATCGACGATCACAACCTCGTGCTGATCGTCAGCCGCCTTGAGAGCGCTATTGATGCACAGCCGCAACACCGCCGGATCGGTGTCGTAAACCGGCACCAGAAAAGAAGTCCGCATGAGATCTATGTGTTGTCTTTTGGTTGTAACAAGGCGACCCCGCTCCCTGTTATCGGTACCGGGGTCGATGTGTCTTGCCTGGGGGCCTGCCGCGTCCTTTATTCTGAGGCGATCGTCCTAGCGCGGCAAATCAGCGTCGATCGGGCCGCTCCTGCCTTTGAAGCCGTCGGCCAGGCCACGGCACATCATCCGCAGATTCTGTCTACGGTTGCCGGCAAAAAGCGAGAAGACCACGAACATCTTAGCGAGGCGCAGCATGTCGGTGTATTTCCAGCGACGGCTGGGGTACGAACGCCGGTAGAGCAACACGCTATTGCGGTAGATGTAGTAATAGCGGAACGGCTGGTGCACCGGCAGGTAGCGCCAGCGCCCCAGCCACACCATAACAGTGCGCTCGCCCAGACCATGGTCCATGACCGCATCGCA
>Ga0208640_1000472_pt1 | contig 17215 bp, 10 predicted proteins | sample ETNtaG_23_FD_185774 | JGI IMG/M metagenome (GOLD analysis project Ga0208640, IMG submission 185774) | Marine microbial and viral communities from oxygen minimum zone, Eastern Pacific Ocean - ETNP201310SV72 (SPAdes) (version 2) | ecosystem: Environmental > Aquatic > Marine > Oceanic ... | reverse complement strand
GCCCCAAATGTTCAAACCCGATCCGCGCTCTAGATAATATTCCTATTATCAGCTTTATAATACTAAAAGGAAGATGCCGTAATTGTGACAAAAAAATACGTCTGCAGTATCCTGCAGTAGAACTGCTAACAGCATTATTAACAATAGCTGTCGTTTGGAAATTCGATTTTACAATATTAACCATTTTCTATCTGTCCCTTGTTTACATCCTAATTACAATTTCTTTTATTGATCTGGAGCATATGATCATTCCCGACGGACTTGTACTTGCCGCCGCGATGCTCGGGCTGATGGCTTCGATTTTTAATATATTACCCATCGGCTGGCCGGAATCGGCGTACGGCGCGCTGCTCTACGGCGGCGGGTTGGCACTCGCTGGGTATGCAGGAAAATTAATATACAAAATGGAGACAATGGGCTGGGGCGACGTAAAATTGGCGCTTGTAATGGGCCTCTGCCTGGGCTGGAAAATGAGTATGATCAGTTTATTATTGGCGTTTCTAGTAGCAGCTCTTTTTGTTGTCGTTGGCCTGGCTGTTGGAAGATTGTCCCGGAAACAGTTGATACCATTTGGTCCATTTCTTGCCCTGGGGGCCATCATGACATTATTTTGGGGTGAACAGCTGTTCAATTGGTATTTACATTTATTCTGATAACCAGCATAATCTATATCCCTCTTATCCTCTGGCTGGTTTCTTTATGCGGCAGATCAAATCATCAATCCCCCGGTACGGATCTGTCATATCCAAAAAGAGCATGGATAAGTGGCGTAAATATTTCATTTAACGGAATGTATCTATAAATTTCCGAATAGAACAACACAGCTTAATATTGGTCATGATTAAAGGAGTATCTATGTTATTCAAAAAGACAGCTTTATTTTTATTACTGCTATCTATTCTAACCGCACAGAGCATTCGACCTGTTAACACGTATTCCATTGTGGCGCTGGATGAAGAAACAGGTGAGCTGGGCGTTGCCGTTCAAAGTCACTGGTTTTCTGTGGGGTCCCTTGTTCCCTGGGCCAAAGCCGGAGTGGGCGCTGTTGCCACCCAGTCGTTTGTAAAAGTAGAATACGGCCCCGACGGATTGCAGCTCATGGGCGAAGGAAAAACAGCTCCCGAAGCGCTTACTGAATTATTAGCACTGGATGAAGGGAAAGCCGTTCGACAAGTAGGGATGGTAGATATTCACGGCAATGCGGCGGCACATACCGGGAGTAGTTGTATAGATTATGCCGGACATAGATCAGGAAAGAATTATACTGTCCAGGCGAATATAATGGCAAAAAACACAGTCCCAAACGTGATGGCGAAGGCATTTGAAAATACCAAGGGAGATTTGGCTGAACGAATGCTGGCCGCTTTGGAAGCAGCGGAAAATGAAGGGGGCGATTTACGGGGAAAACAATCGGCGGCTATGTTAATCGTTAGCGGTAAGCCAACAGGAATTTCTTATAAAGATGTGGTGATGGATTTACGCATCGAAGACCACCCAACACCCATTAAGGAATTGAAACGATTAATCCGAATTCACAAAGCGTATCATCATGCGAACCAGGGTGATCATTATATGGAGACGGGGCAAACAGAATTGGCTCTGAAGGAATATGACACGGCAGCAAACTATTACCCGGAAAACCCTGAACTACCTTTCTGGACAGCTGTAACACTGGTGGAAGCCGGACGCATCAATGAAGCTTTGCCCATATTTCACGACGTCTTTTCCCGGGATCCGAATTTAAAAATTTTAGTGCCGCGGCTGTTAAAATCCGAACTCTTCCCGGAAGATAAAGACATTTTGCGGCGTGTTATGAATCAGTAATAAGTTCAATCCATGCATCAAGTTAAATCACTATTTTATATTCTATTCATTATTCTATTCAGCTGTGAACCCCTGGTCACCACCTTTGAGGATGTGGAAGAGGCTGTATTATATGAAGCCAAAACATTTACCACGATTCCGGCTCCTGACAATGCGTTAACTATTTTGTCCTGGAATATCCGTTTTGGTATCGGGCGCCTGCCTTTTTTCGGCGATTCCTGCGGAGACCGAACCGTCATGACAGAAAAAGAAGTAATGGATGCCTTGGAGATTGTAGCTGCAAAAATTGATACCATTGACCCGGACATTATTTTGTTCCAGGAAGTGGACCGGGAATCCAAGCGAACCCAATATATTGATCAAGTGCAATGGTTATTGGATCATACAGATATGAATTACGCCGCTTATGCATCCATGTGGAAAGCTCAAACAATTCCCAGTGACGGTATCGGACGAATTGATGCAGGCAATGTGGTTATGACCCGCCATGAAATCGAATCTGCCGAGCGGATTGAGCTGCCTCTGCGAACAGACCAGGATGCTTTAACGCAAATGTTTTACCTCCGCAGAAATATCCTGAAAGCAAAAATAGCCATTCCCGATATGGATAATTTTTATGCGGTTTCGGTCCATGCCACTGCTTTTGCTACCGATGATACGAAACAAAAACATGTTAATACATTTAAGAATGTTCTGGATGAAATGGCCGCAGCGGGAGATGTGTTTGTGGCCGGGGGAGATTTGAATTCCGTACCTCCCGGGGCCGAAACGGATTTTTGCGATAAGGACGCATGTGAAGGCGATGTGTTTCATACTGACGAAGATGGGGGGCCTCATTTGGAAGGAAGCTATTTTGAAAATTTTGCCAATGAACCCACATTGTTACAACCGTTATATGATACATATAATACTGCTATTTCGTTAACAGCCGCCGTTACGGCAGATCATAATACACACAGCACGTCCGAAGACAGAGCCTGGGATCGCAAGTTGGATTATATTTTTACGAACAAGAATGTTGCATCCGAAAGCGGCACCACTTTTCAGGAAGCTATACAACTATCTGACCACGCACCGGTCAGCTGTAAAATAATATTAGAGTGATGAAAAAGATTTTCTTAATAGCTGCTTTATTAAGTCAAGCGCTCTCTCAAGGCGAATGGCTCTCCGGCACAGCTCACACGCTGTCCCAGGGACGCTGGGAATTTGGATTATTTCAGCCAGTTCGCTGGGGGCAGGCTGAAGGCCGGGAAGTTTCATTTTATAAGCTGACGGCTTTCCTCATGCCCGGAGCAACCGTTAAGCAGCGTTGGCTCCAGCGTTATGATTGGACAATATCGTCTTCCCATTCGGTGTATTATCCGACACCTTTATTAAAAATGGTAACAAAACCCGGCATTGGCGGAATGATTTCACCTGAATTTGAGATTCCCAATATGGTGTCAGTCTGGAATATGGTGTTGGCAAGTAAACAACTGAATAATGATAAAATTCTCACGGTAAAAGCCGGGATGGCCCTTGCGTTTGGCGGAAGTGATTTGGCTGTAGAATCCACCATTGATCTGCCGTTGATTTATCACCGGCTGGCAGTGTATTACAACAACTGGCTCCTGCGTTTCGGGTCAGACATGGACAGTCGCTTGAACGAAAAGTGGACGTATTTGGTGGATGGCGATTTATTTATAATTCCCGGAATGAAAGGTTCTTTTGCTTTGGAACATAAAGGAATGGTCACGTGGGAAAAATCTTCGCGTTTTCATATATCATTGGGGTATAAGATGGTTTATGGCCAGTATCCCGATGGCTATCCAAACGAAAATATCACCCGATTACATATTTTACCCATGATTGATTTTGCGTGGAGCCGGGAATGAATACATGTGCCGGTACAATAGCTGGCACTCAATAATTATTTGTATTATACAAATATTATGAAACATCTTTTTATTATTTACACTGTGATTTTATTATGTTTTCAATCCCAAGCAGCCGCTAGTTCTTTCTCTGCAAAAGGCCAGTTTTGGATCAGCGGCCTGTACGGTACGGATGCTTCAATTGATCAATCATCTTTTGAATCAAGTATTGGTTATATCCCAACAGTTTCATTTTTCAGGGGTCTGTCACATGAAGGATTGCTTGATGTTGAATGGGCTTACAGGGTTGAACAATATTATTCCGGTGATTCTCTTTTATTTGAAAATTACGATCCCCACAGAGTCTGGGTGCGCTATTCCTCCCAAACAATAGAAGCCCGATTTGGTCTGCAGAAAATAACATTTGGCCCAGCGCAGATGTTGAGAACTCTTTCCTGGTTCGATACAATTGACCTTAAAGATCCTACCGGACAAACAGACGGCGTGGATGCGTTCCGGCTACGCTGGTTTCCTTCAAATTCAATGGCTTTATGGTCTTGGGCGGTTCGGGATAAAGATGAATTTCTTTCATGGGGCGGCAGGGCTGAATTTTCAACAGAACTTGGCGAGTGGGGGCTCACGATTCATCACGATCCTTCTGATTCGCTGCAATTGATCGGACAAACGCGTGCATGGATAGATCAATCCCATAACAGGATAGCTCTGGATTTCCGTTATGATGGGTTTGTGGGTCTTTGGAACGAGAGCGCTTTTATCCTTTCGGATGAAACAGAAATACAAATGGTCACTGTAGGCGCGGACTATACGCTGCCCATTGCCGGCGGTATGCTATTAATGGCAGAATCCATGTATATCAGCAATTCTCAAACGGATACAGATCAATTATATACAGCCTTTATGTCCAGCATACCCATTGGTATGATCAACCAGCTTATGTTCATTACCCAAGTGGATTGGGAAGAAGAACATGCTTATCATTATATACGCTGGAGTGCAACATACGATAGATTTAGTTTAAATTTCATTGTATCTAACAGTCCAAAGAGATCAGCTTATAATATACCTGTTCAGGAATTACCCAAAACAGCTGCCGGTTTTGGCACTAATTTGCAATTTATGTTTATTTACAACCATTAAGGAAAACAGATGGAAAATAATGCCGTCATTACTATAAATAATCTGGTCAAACGTTTCCCCGTTGGTGGTGATTTTTTCACCGCTCTCAAGGATATAGACCTGACCCTAAACAAAGGTGAATTCACTGGCTTGATTGGACCATCCGGTTCAGGAAAAACTACGTTGCTGAATATTATCGGTGGACTGGATTCCCCCACCGAAGGGCAGGTAAGTGTCCTGGGCCAGGCGCTAAATGACACATCCCACGGAGAGCGGGCCCGTCTTCGGCGTAAGCACATGGGCTTTATTTTTCAGAGCTATAACCTGCTCCCTGTCTATACGGTTTTTGAAAATGTGGAACTGCCACTGATTTTAAATAAAATCGATAAAGATGAACGAAGATCGATGGTAGAGCAGGCTGTCGAATCAGTCGGCCTAACAGATAAAATGGATTCCCGACCAAATATGCTCAGCGGAGGAGAATGCCAGCGCACAGCCATTGCACGGGCCATTGTACATCAGCCTGCGCTGGTACTGGCCGATGAACCCACTGCCAACCTGGACGCAGAAAACTCTCATCATATTATGAAAATTCTAGTACGATTAAATAAAGAACTGTCCACTTCTTTCATCTTTGCGACTCACGATGAAAAGATCATGGCTTACCTTAGACGAATTATTCACCTGGACGATGGTGAAATAACCGAAGATGAAAAAATTAAAAATCCAAAGGCCAGTTAATAAAGATGCTTTTTAAAATTGCACTGAAAAACCTTCTTGGCGCCAGGCTGCGAACTTTTCTGAATGTTCTTGTAACCGCTTTTTCATTCTTCCTGATCCTGTTCGTGTCTGGTATGTACAATGGTATGCTAGAGCATGCTAAGCAAGTTACCATGGATACAGAAATCGCCGGTGGCGCCTACTGGCACCCGGAATATGACCCCCTGGATCCCATGACTTTTGAAGATGCCCACTCTGCTTTGCCCGGAGATGTACAATCACTAGTGGATGAGAAAAAAGCATTCCCGGTTTTGGTAAGCCAGGCTTCCATCTATCCCGGCGGCCGCATCATGCCTGCCATTATGAAGGGCATTCCGCCCGGTCAGAATATTGTTAACATGCCAACAAATGCACTTTCCGGACATGATGATATTGCTATACCAGTACTGATCGGGAAAGGAATGGCCCGCGATACCAAACTGAAAGTGGGTGATGCCTTTACCATTCGATGGTTGGATGCAGACCTTACCTATGATGCCGATGAAGGAACCGTGGTAAATATTATGGATACAGAGAATTTCAAACTGGATATGGGCCATATCTGGATACCGCTGGAAAAGGCCCAGATCATGCTGGCCATGGAAGGAGAGGCCACCTATGTGACTTATAAAAAAGGACTTCCAACAGTTCAAGACAAAGGAGACTGGATCAGCCGTGATATCAACTATCTGGTGCAGGACATGGAGGCCATCATAGAAGCGGATAAACCGGGAGTCCAGATTATGTATATGATTCTATTGGCCCTTGCAGCCATGGGCATCTTCAATGCCCAGGTATTGTCTATCTTTCGCCGTGGAAGAGAAATTGGTACACTCATGGCCATCGGTATGACGCGTCCCCGGGTTGTGGGACTTTTTACTCTGGAAGGAGGTCTCAATGCAGTGCTGGCTGCTGTGGCAACGTTGATTTTTTTTGGTCCGGTGCTTTGGTATTTTGGTGTGTATGGAATTCCCATGCCTATTGATTATACAGAAATGGGCATGATTATGGCCAGACGTCTAATACCGATTTACACTATCGGACTCGTTGTCTCCACCACCATCCTAGTCTCTATCATAGTACTTATTGTGAGCTATATCCCCTCCCGTCGCATTGCCCGTATGAAACCTACCGATGCTTTACGGGGCAAGGCGGTAGCATGATCAAATTTTTAACTAAAGGATTACTCCGAGACCGTTCCCGAAGCCTTTTCCCCATTTTGGTTATTACTCTTACGGTCGCTCTGGTTATTTTCACAATTGGCTTTATGAAAGGTACGATGAACAGTTTATTTCTTGATACTGCCGTCATATTAACAGGTCATGAAAAAGTTGTTACCCGCGCCTATAATGAAGAGAGCCAGCTTATGCCGAATGACCTGGCTTTACTGGATGTGGACCAATTGATTGATGACCTGGAACAGGATTATCCTGATTTTTTCTGGTCACCACGGATCACCTTTGCCGGGCTTTTGGATGTTCCAGATGAAAATGGTGAAACAAAAGCTCAAGGCCCAGTTTTTGCCTTAGGTATTGATTTGCTTTCTTATGGATCTCGGCAGGTAGAGATCTGGGAGCTTGAAAGATCACTTGTAAGCGGAAAGCTGCCTGAAAATAGAGATGATGCCCTTATCAGTTCAAAAATGGCAGATCAATTAAATATAAGGATTGGAGGAAGTGTCACCTTTATTGGCTCAACAATGGATAATGCTTTTACAACCTACAATTTCAACGTGTCAGGGACATTCAACCTAAGAAAAGGCCAAACAGACAAACAAATGATGCTTGTTGATTTGTCTGGCGCCCGTCTTGCTTTAGATATGGAAAATGCTGCTTCAGCAATTTTTGGCTTTACTCACTCATTGTACTACGATGATGAAGCGGCCGTGACTCTTCGAGACCAATATAATAAAGCAGAGAGTGACAGTTTAGATATTTTCAGCCCCTTTATGCTGGCCCTGCGGGATGGGAATCAGATGGGAACCATGGTGGACATAAGTGGCGCAATGCTGGAAATTATGGGTGGAATTTTTCTGGTGGTTGTCATGGTTGTGCTTTGGAATATGGGCCTTATGAACGGTCTGCGCCGCTATGGCGAAATAGGTCTTCGTCTGGCTATGGGTGAATCCAAGGGACAGGTGTACCGCTCTATGATCTCTGAAGCGGTGATCATCGGGCTATTCGGGACAATAATTGGTACGGGAATGGGGCTTGCGCTCACTTATTATGTGCAAGAGCATGGCATAGATTATACAAAGGGAATAGAAGCACTTTCAAATTCGTCCATGATTATGCCCAATATTTTCTACGCCCAGGTTACACCCGATCTCTTTTATATTGGCTTCATACCCGGCGTTTTGGCTACAGTGCTGGGGACCATGCTGGCCGGCCTGGCCATATACAAACGGGAAATGGCGCAATTGTTTAAGGAACTGGAAACATGATCAAGATTCTTATTTCTTTTCTATCTTTTACATTTCTCGTTGCTCAAGCAGATGATATGTCCGTGCAGGATATTATCGAGGCCATGGACAATAACCTGAACGCAAAAAGTCGGATATTAACCAGTAAAATGATAGTCCACGGCCGGCGCTCCAGCCGTACCATCGAATCCAAGAACTGGGTTGTTGGTATCGATCAGGCGTTTACTGAATATCTTTCTCCTCCTCGGGAGGCAGGAACAAAAATGCTCAAACTGGATGAAAAACTCTGGATCTACTCGCCCCAGACAGACCGGGTGATCCAGATCTCCGGGCATATGCTCCGGCAATCGGTCATGGGTTCAGATATGTCCTACAATGATATGATGGAAGACCGCCCCCTCATGGAACTCTATGAAGCCACATTAGAAGGCTCTGTTGAAATAGATGGACGAAATCATTGGATTATGTTGTTGGAGGCAAAAGTGAAAGGATTGTCCTATCCCATGCGCAGGGCGTGGATCGACAAGGAATATCTGCTGCCCATGAAAGAGGAACTTTATGCCAAAAGCGGTAAGCTCTTAAAAACGTCCACCATGGATGGAATAAAAAAGGTACAGGGCAGATGGTTCCCCTCCCGGTTTATCTTTAAGGATGAATTAAAGCGGAACAGTAAGGGCACAGAATGGGTCATTGATGAGATCGAATTCAACAAAGCCATTCCTGCCAGGCGTTTTTCCAAAGCTTTATTAAGAAAATAAAACTTAAACTGTAAAATTGAATAGACTCTCTTTTAAAAAACGTTAATTTCCGCGCAATTAATTAATAATAATATTATGTACAGATTAATCCCCATTTTGATTGTTTCATTGTCTTGGTCAATAGCACAGGTTCATGAAATTTCAGGTATAACCGTTGACAGTAAAGATGGTTCAGCAGTTGCAGGAGCAAACATTATTGTAACGGGCGGAGACGAAGGTGTCGCTTCTGATATAGAAGGTAAATTTACCTTCTCCACAAAAAGATCTTTCCCATTTACTTTGGATATTTCTCACATTGGTTATAATACTTTAACTGTAACAGTGAAGAACGACAGCTTTCTACTCATCGAGCTTACTGCGGCGGTCATTATAGGACAGGAGATTGAGGTAATGGGTGTGCGACGCAAGGTGGAGCTGGATGTATCGGCAGCAGTAGATCGTATAGATATTGAAGCCATAGAATTACAAGGTGCCCGTGACATTGGCAGTGCTTTACGCCGTGTTTCCAGCCTCAAGCTGAATTATGCCAATAGCGGTAAGCAGACGGTCAGCATTCGCGGGAGCAATGCTACGGATGTGGCGGTCTTTTTAGATGGCGTACGCATTAACGATGCACAAACCGGAGTGGCGGATCTTTCTTTTATAGATCTTAATTCTATTGAACAGATACAGGTTGTTAAGGGAGGTGGTTCGTCATTATTTGGCAGTGATGCTATTGGCGGGGTGGTGAATGTAGAAAGCCGTAAAGCAACCAAAAATTCAGTTTATCTTGCTGAAGGACTGGGCCAAACGTATGGTAACGATCTAGATCTTTCTTATGGAGCTACAGGTGTATTGGGACCGGTAGGGTTAGGTGGAAGATTTACGGGCAAGACACGGGCCTATGGCGGCCGCACCACCACCACATCTATTTTCAACAATGCTTTTGCTGGGGCCGATGTCTTCAATGGTCGTTTTGACGTGAGTTGGTATAATTTGAGCAAAACACTGGAATTTGAATCAGGAAGTGTAACAGCTGATGATGGCTTGGAAGTGGTCAGTGTAAAATATGAAGGTCAGCTATTAAACACACAAAATTGGTCATTCATGGTTGGCCAACGGGCGTGGAATTTGGACCAGAATTATTTTACCAGTGTAAAAGAAGCACTGCAAGACGGCTCTACAATATTGCAAACATCTAAAGGGTTTAATATCCGGGACATCAATAATGTCATACAATTAGAATCAGAAACGCAATATTTCAATGGCGATCGTTCTTATTTTGATGTGGACGGTTTGTCCACTGAAGATCATATTGCAGAAATGAACAGAAACACTACAGCAGGTGCACTTGTTTCCCGCTGGGCTATTACCAGTGACAGTCCCATTGTGGATCATATAAACTGGGAATTTGGTTTTCGGTTTAACAATATCAAAACGAACATAGATGAGACCTACGATTATTATTTAGATGGGTTGCCAATAGCTGAACCAGAGTTGATCAATAATGAATTTTCATCGATTGTTACAAGTAAGCGTTTGGGTGTGCATGTAGATGGCCAAACCAACAAACTGCGCTATTCATTGTTTGTAAACCAGGGCAGCAATTCTCGTTTGCCAACATTGAGCGACAGGTTTCACTTTGCACATGCTGTTTTTGACAGTTCCATGGATACGGTATTGACCCGGGAGCATCTAGCAGCGACAGAGGTCAATATGGATATGACTTTTATGGATGTGCAAGCTGAACTGCCTATTTCAGAGATCAATTTGATACTGGGTGTTTTTATTAATGATTACACTAATAAAATAGCTTATCGTCCCATGGAAGAGGGGCCAGCGGTCCCCTTTAATGATCTGACAGCAGATATTCGCGGCTTTGAGGCAGCCATGAAAATGCGTTTTCTGGATGGTAAGCTACTGCTGGGTACCAGCGGTACCTGGATGAGCATCAGCAACATCATGGCTTTTCCAAACAAGCCGGAATATCGCCTTGTGTCCACCGCAGAATTGAATTTGGATTGGTTAACCATGAGCTTTGATCATATCAATGAAGGGGAACAGTATTATTATGTTCCCGGATTTGGTGAAGGAGTCCGCAAGCCCCGGGAAAATGCTAACCTTAATATTACTCTGCAAAAACGACTGTGGAAAATAAACTGCAGTTTATCTTATACAATCAGGAACATAAAATCCAAAGAGGAGCTAGACCTTACATTGGAAGAAAGCATCCGTCATGGTTTCAATTATTTTGAACGCTACCGGGAAATTATCACATTGAAGGTCAGTATCTAACTTATGCGGCTGCGGCGGATATTATTTACTTTGTTGCCATTCTTCCTGGCATGTGAATCACCGTTCAATACAGAACCTACCGACGACGATATTTTTGCAGTCAGCCATGATTATAATGGCGATAAGATTTATCACCCCACACCAGTTACAATTGAATGGTCGAATATTACTATTAAACAATTCAAAGAATTTTTGGTGGAACGCTCGGCAACATATGGAGATAGTGTTGTTTGGGTAGAAATCGCCCACATCGAGGATTCACTGCAAACTGCTTTTACAGACACAATCGATGATGATATAACTTTCCAATACCGTGTGCGGATAGTAGATCAGAATGATCAATTCATCCATGCGCTAACAGCGCCCCTAAAAGTGCCAAACGTTTCTTCTTTGAAAATCCCTAGACATTATGAAGACCCGCAACTAGCTTTTGATTCCAATTTGATTGATGATGGAGACAGCATCAAGATCTATCCCGGAGTGTTTCGTGGTCACTTTCAATTTTTGGATAAAGATGTGACCATCAAAAGTATCACTATTCCAGAAATGACACTATTGGGGGGCTTAAATACATTTGGCTCTGTTGTAGAAATAAATGCCGGCAAGCTGGAGGGATTGACAATTATTGGTGGAGAGGCACTTTACGGTGGCGGTGTGTGGGCGAAAGGAAATACAATTATTCAGGATTGTATCATTCGCAACAATCGCGCGAAAGAAGATGTAAATGCTTCAGGCCCCTATCTCTATCCCGCTGGTAGAGGTGGCGGTGTTTATTTACAAGATGAAGCACAAATGATTGAAAGCAGAGTCACTAGAAATTTTTCTCAACGTGAAGGCGGCGGCGTGTTAACTGATGGCAATAATAAAATTATTCGCTGCAAAATTGATAAAAACAAGATTTATGCTCGTTTTCCGGGGAACTCATTTAATTGCGCTGGCATAAACCAGGCAGAGGGAACGTTAATAATACGCAACTCAATCATTAGCCGCAATGAAACCACGGGCTCCGGAGGAGGTCTAGGAGTTGGTGGTTACGCAGAAGTGTATAACAGCCTGTTCGTTAAAAATAAAGGGACCGCTGGCGGTGCTGGAATTCTGATTGATTCAGAGGGAACAGCAGATATTATTAATTGTGTATTATATAAAAACAGATCAGCGGCGAGCAGCGGCGGCTGGTGGGGCGGATCCAATTATTCCGGATCAATTGCTATGCTGGGTTCAATGTCTGTTATTAATACAATCGCCTGGGGCAATGCTGGCGGCGTTGATTCGCGGCTCTATCCTCAAAATTCTATATATACGGACACAGATGAATTTCAATTTGTTTCTGGTGAGGGAAACCTCTTTGAGAACCCTCTTTTTGAAGATGCATCTCATGGAAATTTTGAGCTGCAAGCAACATCTCCCTGTAGGAACGCCGGTCATACGGGAGATATATATGATAATCCAAATGGCTCCCGAAACGATATGGGTATTTATGGTGGACCTTATGGGAACGATTGGTAAGCATTTCAGGACAATAATTTTTGCCTTTGAATCCAAAAATGTGTATGCAAAAATTCTTTTGGAATCATTAAATAAATAGTGATAGTTTAGTATTGAAAATCAGGTAAAAAGGGCTTTTAATTACATTGATCAAATTTTCTTGGTTATGTGATTAAACCCCATGTAAAATCCGTGACGTCAAAAAGTGTGCGGAGTTCCGGTTCATCATTATAATGATCCGATCATAAAATATGAAAAATTTTAACAAAACGGAGAATGGATATGTTTAAATATTCCGTCAAATTATTTACAGCACTGTTAATAGTAGCATTGCCGGCAATGGTATTTGCCGGGGAAACCGGTAAAGTTACTGGTACTGTTACTGACTCAGAAAATGGAAACCCCCTCCCGGGGGTAAACGTTATTCTGGAAGGGACATCATTAGGTGCTGCCTCAGAGCCAAATGGTGATTTCTATATACTGAATATATCCCCGGGGCTGTACAATGTTAAATTTTCGTTCATTGGTTATGCAGAAGTGACCATTGAAAACGTCCGGGTTACGAAGGACCTTTCAACCTACCTCTATACAGTTAAAATGTCACCGGAAGCAATTGCCGGTGAAGAAGTGGTTGTAATTGCGGATAAACCACTGATCGAAATTAACGCTACTAATGAAGTGCGTGTTGTACGTTCAGAAGATATTAAGAACCTACCCATCAGGGGCTATGCCAATGTTGTGTCTATGCAAACAAGTGTTGTGTCAGACGGTGGCAATTTGCATGTTCGAGGCGGACGTACCGAAGAAGTAGGTTTTTATGTGGATGGTGTAAATGTAACCGATCCTTTTAGTTTAACCCGTACAGGCAGCATTCCCAACATTAGTATTGAAGAAGTCTCCTTCCAGGCCGGTGGTTTTGGTGCAGAATACGGTTCAGCGAATGCAGGTGTTGTAAATACTTCTACAAAAACAGGAAGAGATAGACTGCAATCCACCGTTGAGACACTCTCCGATATTGGCGCTACTGATCCTAGTGAGGATAGGAATAAATTATATTCTTATGGTAATCGACTAATCTCTGGCTCGCTGGGCGGACCCATTCCTGCCTTAAATTTTATACGCTATTTTGGGGCCCTAGAATATACTGAACAGGGTGACAGTCCTACAGCGGGCTCATTCCCAGTATACGATACGAACAAACTGAATCCATTAAACGGCCAGCCTGACAATGGCGAAGCATTCACAGATCAGAACGGCAATACTATTTGGGATGAAGGCGAACCTTGGGTGGACATGACAGGGGCAGATTATACGGATGGTGAATATGATGCACCTAGTTATCTTAATATTAACCCGGATGATATTTCATACGTTTATGGGCCGCGGGCCAATAACTGGTATAAGCGGCTTTCAGCTAACTGGAACCTGCTTTTTGATTTAAATAAATTCTTGCCGCTTGCCTGGCAGTTTAAACTGGGCGGTACCTATTTTGATAGCCAGAGCTCCAATTATTCCCATTCCCGTGCACTGTTTAATTTTTACGATGACAACGGTACGTTAACAAACCGTTTTAATCAATCTTTTAATACTATATCCACTTTGTATGGTCGCTTGACCGGAAATGTGCCCGGATTTGATAAAATGTTTTTCTCTTTACAGGTTGATCGTTTCAAAAGCGAGGCCAGTTCTTATGATCCAGTCTACAAAAAGGGGGTTGATAATTTCGTTTATGAAGATGGTACCGTTTCCAGCACTGAATTACCATTTATGATGAATGGTAAAGTAGAAGCTTATGCCAACCCCGAATGGGAATATTTGGACGCAGAAGGCAATACAGTTACAAGCGAGTACTGGGATTTTGACCCGACCCTTACATTTGTGGGTATTAACTATGACACTAGCTTTGTTAACCCCTTATGGCGTGGTGTCAATTCTCAACCGAGCTCCATGGAGCAACTAGCTAATTATGGTGTCGCCGGTCAATCTTCTACAGGGTATTCAAATTCTGAAAAAGCACGAAACACAGTGAAAGGATCAGTCCTTTGGCAAGTTGGCGACCACGAGCTCAAGATTGGCGGACACTATGAAAAAGCAAATATTCGCAGCTATTCAGTATCTGGAGGCCGTATAGCCAGGTATTTTGACAGCAATGCACCTTACTCAGAGACTCAAGACATATGGACTTGGGACGCAGCTTTTAATGATAGTGCCGGTGCCCTTGTAGTGGGCTCCGATGGTATTGCTGATTATACCCAGGATCCGGGGGACACCTATGACGATAATGATTATAACGACGACGGAACAATAGACTACGATGATTATTTTGCTGACCAGACATTCCAGGCGTTTAAAGGTGCTTATGCCAATAATATTGGCTATGATATTACCGGTCAACATCATGAGGACAAGGGCATGGATAAATCACGCACACCTATGATTGCTGCTTTCTTTGTTCAAGATAAGTTTGAAGTAAGTGATTTAATCGTAAACATAGGTATGCGTTATGACCATGTTGACCCGGCCAATAAAGTATTTAATCCAGCAACGGGCGGAAATCAAAATATTATCATCACTGATGCCGGTACTTTAGCAGAAACAGTTTACTATACTGATTTAGATGGCGACGGAGCTGGCGATCCTATGGAATACATGTATAGCGAACCAACAGCTGATGATGCCACAGGATTAGATCATCAGGTTAAGGCACCAGTTTCAGCGCAATGGAGTCCACGGATTGGTTTAGCATTCCCGGTTACGGATAAAACAGTGTTTCACGCAACGTATGGTAAATACTTAATGCCGGTAAAGTTTGATTATCAATACATAAGCTATGCGAGATTCTTATCCAATATTGAACAGGGAAATTATACACGCTCGAACAATCCAGAGCTGATGCCCACCAAAACCATAGATTATGAGATTGGTTTTAAACAGTTGGTTACCAATGATTTAAGCATTGATATCACCATGTTTTACAATGAAAAATCAGATTATTTACAGATACGTAATATTGCATCACGTCCAACCGGATATGCTCTTTATGTAAATGGTGATTATGCCACTAATAAAGGAATGAGTTTTTCACTAAATACCAGGCGCATCGGCAACGCGCGGGTTTCAGCAAATTATACTTTGTCTTGGGCCGGCGGTACAGGATCTAATGCTGATACTGGTACTCGCATTTCTTGGTTAGGTGGCAATGACCCAACTTTTACATCCCCCTTGACATATGATCAACGGCACACTGGTAACCTGAATATTGATTACAGGACCGGGGCCAGAAGCATACTGCCACTGTTTGGTGCCAATGTTCTTTTGCGTTTTGGCAGTGGGTTGCGCTATACACCTTCAAAACCACGGACAGCAGTTTTTGGCGGTCAACTTTCAGACCAGCCTATTGCTGGTTTGAATTCAGGTGTAATGCCGGCCACGTTTAATGTTGATTTGCGTTTGGATAAAACCTTTATAGTAAGCGGTGTAAACCTGAGCCTATTTTGTGTTGTGAAAAATGTTTTGAACGGTCAAAACGTTTCAGCGGTGTATAATTACTCTGGCTTACCAGATACTGATGGTTATCTGACCACGCAGGCAGGCCAAAACTGGTTGAATGATATTGCTTTTGGCGGTGGATCCGCTGCAGCCGGCGAAGATCTGTATACATCGCGAATTACATCCCCCAGTCGCTGGGGAACCCCCAGGCAAGTTCAAATTGGCTTACGGGTAGATTTATAAACTATTTTGAAAAAAATTAAAGGAGTAGATTTTTATGGTGTATCATAAACGGTTATTCATCTTCCTATTTAGCCTGACTTATTTATGGGCAGCGGAGCCTGTAAATAAGCAGTATCATGGACCAATATATAAGTCCCTGAATGCTACAGTAGAACATGTTGTATGGGATGGCAATCAGATTAGCTCAATACATGGGAACCATGGCGATGATGCCAGTTATCATGTGACTGGAAACTCTGGCCTGGAATGGCCAAAAGGCAGTGGTAAACTGGCTGTTTTTCAATCTGGTATTTGGTTGGCCAGCGGCCGCTCCAAGGCACCAGGCGGAAGCTGGGTAGATGAGTTGCGTACAGCGGCTGCGGAATACACTGTTGAGTTTGTACCCGGTTCAATCGGCTCGGATGATTCCAATTCTGGGAAAATATATCAAATTCAAAAGAAAGAAGTTGAAGCATTTCTAGATAACGACTGGGCTACTTTTGATGCCATGACAATGGAATTACCGGTTAGCACTTTGGAAGGATCCAGTTTGTTTACGGAAATGGTAGAAACAAATTTACCATCAAATGATTTTATTAATTGGCCAGTTCATGATGGCGCACCCTGGGTGGATGTAGATGGCGATGGTGTGTATGATCCAGAGAATGATGGTGATTATCCTGAAATTTTAGGCGATATGTTCCACTGGCACGTGATGAACGACGGTGATGCAGCAACCCATACCCCTCTGTGGGGTACCCCGCCGATGAACGTAGATGTACAAACCTCTATATTTGGCTTTGACCAGGCAGGTGCCATGGGCAATATTATGTTTCTGCGCTGGGTGATCATTAATAAAGGGTCTGATGAATTGGATAGTGTATTTGTAGCCATGTGGCACGATGATGATCTCGGTGATGCTACCGATGACCTGGTCGGCTGTAATACGGATTTAAGTGTGGGCTATACTTATAATGATACAGATGGAGACA
>Ga0208640_1000470_pt1 | contig 17222 bp, 12 predicted proteins | sample ETNtaG_23_FD_185774 | JGI IMG/M metagenome (GOLD analysis project Ga0208640, IMG submission 185774) | Marine microbial and viral communities from oxygen minimum zone, Eastern Pacific Ocean - ETNP201310SV72 (SPAdes) (version 2) | ecosystem: Environmental > Aquatic > Marine > Oceanic ... | reverse complement strand
ATTTATCTAATGGTGATTATGTTCCTCATGAACGCCTAAAAGCGCCGCTGCTTGAAATAGCTGAGAAAAATGGCGTTTCTGAAATTCTTAACGACAATGGCCCTTATGGGCTTTATATATGGCGAGTTCTTTCAGAGACTCTGTGCTATGCAGCCTCGCTTGTGCCTGAGGTGACGAAAGATTTAACTCAAATAGATGATGCTATGAAGCTCGGTTATAACTGGGCTAAAGGTCCTTTTGAGCTTTTAGATGAGATTGGAGTTGAGATCTTTATAAACAGGCTAAAAGACGACGGACGAGATGTTCCGAGCTTCCTCCAAAAAAGCCTGCCAAAGAAATTTTATACTGCCTTAGAATCTAAACTCAGTTTTCTTGGTGTCGATGGATTAACCAAGCCAATTGCTCGTTCAACCGGCATTCTTAGATTCTCTGAGATTCGCCAGACGCTAAAAGCAATAAACTCTAACGAGTCTGCGAGCTGGCACGAGCTTGAAGGCGCAGCAGTTGTTGAGTTTCACTCCAAAGCAAACGCTCTTGATAGTGCATCATTAGACATACTTAGTGATGCGCTGTCTGAAGCTGAAAAAATGCACTTAAGGGGCGTTGTAATCCATAATGATTTTCAACATTTCTCTTGTGGCGTAAGTCTTTGGGGGGTTAGAGATTTTATTGAAAAAGATGACTTTGATGCGCTAGACGACTTTCTTGTTTACTTTCAAAACACCATGCTAAAAATGAGAAATGTCAATCTCCCGGTTGTCGCAGCACCAGTTGGAATGTCTATTGGTGGTGGCTTTGAAGTTGTCCTTCATGCTGATCATGTTGTGAGCCATGCCAATTCAGTAATGGGCCTTGTTGAGTCTTTTGTGGGGGTGGTGCCTGCCGGAGGAGGCTGCAAAGAAACCCTTTATAGATGGACCGAGAATTTAGGCGATAACCATAAAGCAGCCTGGAAATCATTTATGAATATTGGGCTTGGTAGACTCGCTAACTCGCCTACAGAGGCTAACGCTTTATCTATGAGAAGAGCTGGCGACGTTTTCCATATGAACCGAGATTATATGCTCAATGTAGCCCTGAATTCATTAGACAAAACTAAAAAAGCTAACGCTAGAAAGCCTCTTGCCCTTTCGGGATCTGAGCACTTTAAAGAAATGCTTGAGTGGCTTACAACCAACCATGAAAAAAGCATGCTTACGCCACATGACGTTACGGTTGGAACTGAAATTGCTAGAATTGTTAGCGGTGGAGACTGTCCATCTGGCGCTATTTTTACAGAACAAGATATTTTAGATGCGGAAAGATCTTCTTTTATATCACTAGCTCAAACCTCTGAAACACAAGCAAGAATTGTTGCCATGTTAGATAATGGAATAACACTTAGAAACTAATAGTTATAGCTATGGATAAAAACCTTGCAAACTTTGTACCTCTAACACCAATCTCATTCTTGCACAGAACTGCTGATATATATGGAGATCGCACGTCAGTTGTTTATGAAAACTTGTCCTACACCTGGGAAGAAACAAGGGAGCGCTGTGTTCGTATCGCCTCTAGCTTAGGTGCTCATGGTGTTGAGCCGGGGGACACAGTATCTGTGCTAGCCTTTAATACGCCAGAGATGTTTGAGTCGCACTTTTCTATCCCAATGGCGGGAGCGGTTCTTAACACAATAAATGTTCGTCTTGATGCCAGCACAATTGCATATATTCTCGACGACAGTAATGCAAAAATCCTTCTAGTTGATAGAGAGCTTTTTGAAGTTGCCTCTGAGGCTATTTCGATTTCATCGTCAGCCCCAACAATAGTCTTAATAGATGATAGCTTTGCCGAATCTAGCCCAGAAATTTCTATAAACACGGTTAGTTATGAGTCATTGGTCAATCAAGGAGACCCTTCGTTTAATTGGCACAAGCCTAATGACGAATGGCAGCCGCTATCCCTTAACTATACCTCTGGAACAACTGGACAACCTAAGGGAGTTGTTTATCATCACCGAGGCTCCTATTTAATGAGTATGGGCACGGTTATTGGCTGGGAGCTTCCAAACCACCCTGTGTACCTCTACTCAGTACCAATGTTTCACTGTAATGGCTGGGGGCATGCATGGACCATGGCGGCTGTCGCTGGAACAGTTGTCTGCTTGAGAGCTTTTGTGCCTGAAAAAATATTTAATTTGTTAGAGAGTCGGTCTGTAACACATTTTGGTGGCGCCCCAATTATGCTTAATATGCTAGCAAATGCACCAACAAATATTCAAAAGCCCTTTAACAGAGAAATTAAAGTTATGACAGCTGGAGCACCTCCTCCTGCAAAGATTCTGGAAAGCATGATGTCTCTGGGATTTAATGTAATGCATGTATACGGCCTAACTGAAACCTATGGTCATATTCTTCAGGCTGCTCCCCAACAGTCTTGGCTTAAAGAAAGCCCTGCTGAACTTGCAAAGCTTGGCTCACGCCAAGGCGTTCGTTTTCCAATGACCGAAGATGTTAGTGTTATTGATAATAAAACTGGTGAACGTGTTCCGACTGACGGCAAAACAATAGGAGAAATTGTAATACGCGGAAATACCTGCATGATGGGGTACCTTAACAAGCCTGAAGAAACCAAAAAAGCCTTTGCAGATGCCTGGTTTCACAGCGGAGATCTCGCTGTAATCCATCAAGATGGCTATATCCAAATCAAAGACCGCTCAAAAGATATTATTATTTCGGGCGGGGAAAACATTTCCTCGGTTGAAATTGAAAATGTACTCTACCAGCATCCTTCAGTTGGCGAGGTGGCAGTTGTTGCCATGCCAGACGATCTTTGGGGCGAAAGCCCTTGTGCTTTTGTTGAATTAAAACCAAGCCAAAAAACAACAGAAGAAGAGCTTATAGGCTTTTGTAGAGAGAATATGGCAAAATTTAAAAGACCAAAAAAAGTTATTTTTGGCCCCCTACCATGTACAGCTACCGGAAAAATCCAAAAGCATGTCCTGCGCTCAACATTTCTAAAGATCAAGGAGGAAGATGTCTAACTATATAGCTCCTATCGAAGATATGAGGTTTGTTCTAAACGAAGTGGTAGGGCTAGAAGATCTGTGTAAGACAACTCAGTCAGACCCTTCAACAGTCGACATAATTGAGACTATTCTTGATGCTGCTGGCAAGCTTGCCAAAGAAGAAATAGAGCCTATCAATAAGTCTGGAGACCTCGAAGGAATAAAAATTAATACTGCTGGCGAAGTGGCCACCGCGAAAGGCTTTAAAGAAGCCTATCAGCATTACGTTGAAGGCGGCTGGGGCTCTCTTCAATTTGGCACGGAATATGGAGGACAAGGCATTCCATTTGTCGTTGCAGCAAGCATTCAGGAGATGTGGCACTCAGCCAATATGTCTTGGGGCCTATGTCCTCTTCTTACTCAGGGGGCAGTTGAAGCAATTTCTCACAACGCCAGCGAGGAACTCAAGCGGCGCTATTTACCTAGGCTTATATCTGGCGAGTGGAGTGGAACAATGAACCTTACTGAGGGTGATGCAGGGACCGATGTCGGAGCACTAAAAACTCGCGCTACGCCTGAAAAAGATCATTATTTAATTCGTGGTCAAAAAATATATATTACTTGGGGCGAACACGACATGGTAAAAAACATAGTGCACTTGGTTTTAGCAAGGTTGCCCGATGCGCCTAAAGGCGTCAAAGGCATTTCGCTTTTTTTAGTCCCCAAATTTCTTGTCAATGATGATGGTTCTCTCGGCGAACGTAACGACCTAAAGGCATTATCGCTTGAGGATAAAATTGGAATTCACGCCTGCCCAACCTGTGTCATGAACTATGGTGAAAAAGGCGGGGCGATTGGCTATCTGGTAGGCGAAAAAAACAAAGGCATGCAGTGCATGTTTACAATGATGAACAATGCTCGACTAACTGTTGGGCTACAGGGAGTCTCAATAGCAGAGCGCGCATATCAACAGGCCCTTAGTTTTTGCAAAGAAAGGGTTCAAGGCGTTGCCCCAGGACATACTGAGGCCGGGCCTATTATTAGACACCCTGACGTGCAAAGAATGTTGAGCACAATGAAGGCAATCACCGAAGCCTCAAGGGCTTTGACTTATTCAGCTTGCGCTGAGGTTGACAGGACTGCTGGAAGCCTACCAAACAAAAAACTAGAGCTTCATAACAGAAGGCTCGGGCTTCTTACTCCGATTGTTAAGGGATGGTGTACAGAAATAGCTCAAGAAGTTGCCTCTTTGAGCCTGCAATGCCATGGGGGAATGGGCTATATTGAGGAAACCGGCATTGCCCAAATTTTTAGAGACGCTCGTATACTACCAATCTACGAAGGAACAAATGGAATACAAGCTATGGACCTTGTTGGCAGAAAGATTATTGGAGATAATGGGCTAGGAATTAAGGAAATGGTTTCAGAAATGCAAGAATACACTAGCCAGACTTCTCCTAGCGACACCCTTTCGACTGCACAATTGGAGTTTTTTGAACAATCTATTAAGGATCTAGCTGGCGCCTCAACTCTTGTACTAGATAACTCTGATAACAAAAACTATTCTGGAGCCATAGCCTTTGACATGCTAATGATGACAGGCACTATTTCTGCAGCCTGGCAAATGGTTAAGAGCCTCGAAAAAGCAAAGATTGCCTTCGAAAACAAAACAATATCATCTGATTTTTTTAAGGAAAAAAACAAAACTGTAAAGCACTTTATTGATTTTATCTTGCCGAGGTATGTGAGCCACTTTATCTCAATTAAAACAGCCTCTTGCTAGCATTCATCAATGGCTTTATTAATTATTAATACGGAAAATATTGCGCCCCCTATAAAGACTAATAATTAATTGTCTTTATTTTTCAAGCGCGCCTTATTTTTTTGGTTAATAGCAAACCAAAAGCCAGCCCAAAATAGACTTTGCTAAAAATTACTAATTATGGGATAATCATCGCCTTTCAGCAGAAACAAACTGAAAAAGGAAGCGAGCTTGGTGTTCAAGCTTGCAGTAATTTAATGTATCACACAGAGCCACAATAGCAGTCAGGGTGCCCTAGTAGTTAGGGTTGGTTGTTAGGCGATGTGGAAGTCTTAACCCAGGAGCAAATATGGCGAAAGCATCAATGAAAAAAATGTTGGAGGCTGGCGTTCACTTCGGCCACCGTTCACGTTTTTGGCATCCAAAAATGGAGCCTTTTATTTACGGAACCCGCAACGGCGTTCACATTATTAACCTAGAAAAAACCTTGCCGCAATTTAACGACGTCCTTAATTTTGCAAGCAAAACCGCAGCTCATGGAGGGTCAATTCTTTTTGTTGGCACAAAAAGAGCCGCCAACAACATTATTAAAGAAGAAGCGATTCGCTGTGGAATGCCTTATGTTAATCACCGCTGGTTGGGCGGCATGATGACAAATTATAAAACCATTAAAGCGTCAATTAAACGCCTAAAGGACTTAGAGTTTTTAGCAGAGGAAAATTTTACTCAATTTAGCAAAAAAGAAGCTCTTGTTATGACTAGGGAGATGGAAAAGCTCGAAAGAAGCCTTGGCGGCATAAAAGATTTAGGAGGGATTCCTGATGTTGTCTTTGTCATTGATATTGGTCATGAGAAAAACGCTGTTCGTGAAGCTCAAGCACTTCAAATTCCAATTATTGGAATTGTTGATACCAACCATAACCCAGAAGGAATTGATTACATTGTTGCTGGCAATGACGACTCCATTAGAGCGATTAGTTATTATGCTCGAGAAATTGCCAATGCGATTTTAGAAGCAAAAGCTTCAATAAGCCCTGCCCAGAAAAAAACTGAAAAGAAGCCTGCAGTAAAAGCTGAGAAGAAACCAGCCGCTAAATCAGAGGCAGAAAAGAAGCCTGCAGTAAAAGCTGAGAAGAAACCAGCCGCTAAATCAGAGGCAGAAAAGAAGCCTGCAGTAAAAGCTGAGAAGAAACCAGCCGCTAAATCAGAGGCAGAAAAGAAGCCTGCAACAAAAAAAACAACAGCTAAAGGAAACGAAAAAGCAAAATAATAGGAGACAAACCATGGCAATAACAGCCACTTTAGTTAAAGAACTAAGAGAAAGAACAGGCGCGGGCATGATGGACTGCAAAAAGGCCTTGATTGAAACAAACGCCGACCTCGAAGCAGCAATAGACTTAATGCGCGCCTCCGGAGCAGCAAAAGCTGCAAAAAAAGCCGGCCGTGTAGCTTCGGAAGGGCTGGTTAGTGTTGCAATTAGTGACGACAATAAGTCTGCAGCGATTATTGAAGTTAACTCTGAAACAGACTTTGTCGCAAAGGGCGAGGCTTTTATAGGCTTTGTAAATACGCTGGCTAAATTAGCACTGAAAAATATGCCCTCCACCATAGAAGAGTTTTTGGTCCAAACCCTTGACACTGGCGAAACAGTCGACAAGGCAAGAGAAAACATTGTCGCCAAAATTGGTGAAAATATTTCCGTAAGGCGTGTTAAGGCCGTCAAGACTGAAAACGGAACCATTGGTGCTTATAAGCACGGAGGTCGAATTGCCGTTTTGACCCATCTGGCTGAAGACAATGTGACACTAGCAAAAGATATTGCGATGCATATTGCCGCCTCAAAGCCTGAGTGTGTTAACGAAGACTTGCTTTCAGAAGACCTGATCGAAAGAGAAAGGGCTATTTTTGTAGATCAAGCAAAAGAAAGCGGGAAGCCAGACAATATTATTGAAAAAATGATTGTTGGTAGAATGAAAAAATTTATTAACGAGGTTACTCTTTATGGACAGCCTTTTGTTAAAGATCCTGAAACAACTGTTGGCAAATTAGTTAAGTCAAATAACAACGAGGTTGTAAGCTTCGTTCGTTTCGAAGTTGGCGAAGGAATTGAAAAAAAAGAAGACAACTTTGTTGAGGAAGTTATGGCTCAAGCCCAAGGCTGACAAAGTCTGTTAAAAAAAAGGCGCCTGTTGGCGCCTTTTTTATTTGCTGGCTCTTAATGTTATAAGTCTTTTTTATCACTTATAATCAACTTCATAATGGCTGGCATTAAATAAAAATCAGCCAAAAGTGCGACAATTATTGCGCTAGCGGTTAGAGCCCCAAAGTCAAACATATTATTCATTCTGGAAAAAGTTAAGACCAAAAAACCAAGTGCTAGCACTATCGACGTAAGAGTAATCGCTCTGCCCGTTCCCAATAGTGTCAGTCTTACAGCCTTATCTACATCATTGTATTGTATTTCATAACGCCTAAAGTTGTGCATAAAGTGCACAGTGTCGTCGACAGCTAGGCCTAGCGCTATGGCGCCAATTAGCAATGTAAACATATCCAAAGGCATTTTAAAGATCACCATAATCATTGAAATAAAAATGATGGGCAGAACGTTTGGAATCATACTAATCAGGCCAATTTTGATATTTCCGATCATAAGCACCATCAATACAGTAATCATAGAAAAGGCGAGCAGATAGCTAGCTCCACTGCTATATATAGCCTGCTCAAAGGTCACTGTCATCAAGGTCCCAACGCCAGTAAAAGTCACTTTCGCCAGCCCCTCAAACTCTTGATCAAAGTATGATTGCGCCCTGTCAAGAAATTGTTTTCCCTCTAAAGAATCTGTAAATGGTGTTCTAAGTGTTATACGGGCTTTTGAGTAGTTAGCATCAACCAGACTTTCTAAATCGCTGTTTCCGCTACTTTCAAAAAGCAAAAGCTCTTGAGCAATTAAATCTGCACTATCAGGTATTGAGTAGTATTCCTGTTGGTTTTCGTTAAGAGCCTGGTTAGTTTCTTTAATAATATCGACAAAACTAACTACCTTTCCAATACCCATGTTTCCAGTTGTAATATTATTGATATTCGACGACACTCTTTCGATTGCATATAAAACTTCAGGGTTGTATAGTCCGTTTATGCGCTTAGTATCAATAATAGCTTCAAGCGTAAGAGAGCCTTGAAATTTCTCGTCAACTTTTTCTGTGGCAACACGTGCAAAATTATCCTCTGGTAGCCACTGTAAAGGAAAATGTGAAAACTTTAGTTGTGCTGCAAAAAAGATAGCGCAAACAATTAGGACTGTGCTTATTATGACAACAAGCTTAGCTCGAGTAGTGGCGAAAACACCTATACCTATGAGCAACCTGTCCATTCGTGTATATCCCTCTTTATCGGCAGCAGACTCTCGATGCTTAAAATTAATTAAGGAGATTAGTGCGGGCAATAAAACAAGCGTAAATAAAAGACCCACCAATACTCCGACGCTAGCATAAAGCCCAAGGTCTGCAACCGGAGCAACCTCAGAGAATGAAAAAGACCACAATCCCGCCGCAGTAGTTAAAGAGGTCATCACAATGGCAAGGCCCGAGTGCCCCATTGCATAACGCAAAGATTTTCTTTTATCACGAGTTGCTACAAGATCTTTATAAAAAACTGCCAATAAATGAATGCTCGCACTGGTTACTACTGCCAATAAAAAAGTTGGCAAAATTTGGGTTGCCATTGTAAATGGGGCAGAAAAAGCAGACATCAAAGAAACTGTACTAACCAATGTCAACGCCACACAAACCAAAGGCAGTATAACTCCTGACACCCTTCTAAATAGAGAAAATAAAACAATCAAAATAACGCCAACCATAAGACTAATAAAAACAATTGCGTCAGCTCGTAAAGCTTGCTTAAAAATTCCCGCTATTGCTGCAGAACCAGTAAGATAGACCTCAAAGTTGGTGTTTTCAAAACGAGACATTATTTGCCTTGTTTTTGAAATTATTTCGTCATTTTCTGCGTCACTTAAATATACCTCTGAACTGACCCCAGAGAAAGAGTCAAACTCTAGATCATCGCTAAATTCTAGATCATCGCTAAATTCTAGATCATCGCTAAACTCAGGATAATTGTTATATTTGCCTAAACTTTCGCTAGAAAATGTTTTTGTATTTACAGTAAGAATTGTCATTGTCTGATCCTTACTGTAAAAAAGGTTTTCAAAAATTCTGCTGCTAAGAATCTTGTGTTTTAGCTCTTCTACTTCAGCTCGATTGTTTGGTAGAGTCTCAATTAACGGTTCTACAATCAGCTCTCCTTCTACGCCATAGGTGTTTCGAGCATTGATTAGAGAGTCTACTCCTTCAATATACGGAAGCTCATCTTCCAACGTCCTATGAAAGCTGTCGAGTTTTTGTAGAAAATTAAGATCAAATATATTTTCAGTTTTAACCGCCACCATTAATTTTTCGTCACGTCCAAACTGATTTCTAAACACGTCGTAGTCTATTCTCATTGGGTCGGTTTTATGCAAAAACCCTTCTGTTGAAGTGTCCATTGTTAAGGACGGCAGCTGTGTGGCTAGAGTGCCAACAATAAGCAAGACTGTAAAAATAACTTTCTTAGAGTTATTAAATACAAGATCGGAAAACGACTCGAACCTTCTTTCTGTGTTAAATCTCCAGTTCATCTTGTTTTTTGTTTAAGTTGTTTTTTTGGCTCTTAGCCTTTTGGAGGCTATAGACAAAAAAGGATTATACTTAAATCCTTACTTAGGTTTGTGCCTATGCTACAGCTATATAATGGACCATTTTTTGTAAAAATGACCGTAAAATAAATATTACGAAATATCCTTAACATTAAGAATAAGCCGCTTTATTGAGTATATGCCTTAGCTTTTGCGATGACTTTGCACAGGTTAAATTAGGGGCATGGCCACAGTCATTGAAAGTTGTAACATCAAGACTTGGCATTTCCGATAGCATGCGGTCAACAATGAACTCAGTTAGTATGTCAGACTGCCGCCCCCAGAACAGCTGCGTAGGCAGCTTTATCTGAGTAAATGTATCCCAGGCAGAGATCGTACTGACAGGGCGTGGAAACTGGCTAACGATAGCTGGATCGTAATGTAAACTTAGCTCGCCATTATGACATCGTCGTACAGAAGTCCGTGCCATGCGTTGCCAATAGCTATCGGGCGCTTCACCAAAGGACTGATAGGTGTTCCGTAGCCAACATTCAACTTCAGTTATGCTTTTAAATCGTGGCATTGTAACGGTGTAGTCAAGTATACGATTCAGCCCTTTGGCAGGAATTTCTGGTCCAATATCGTTGATAGTCAGGCTGCGCAAGCGTTGTTGCTGTGGGTCTGCTGCTAGCCCCATTCCAATGAGGCCGCCCAAGGAGGTACCTAGCCAGTGGCATTGCTCTATCGCATATTGATCTAGTAAGGCTGTAGCTAGATGAAGGTAGTAAGGCATACTATATTGTTGGGGATCACTGGCCCACGAGGATCGACCCCTGCCAAGGGCGTCAGGGCAAAGTACATAATACTGATCGCTCAAGCTCATCGCTAGATCATCGAAGTCGCGCCCAGTTCTTGCTAAACCATGCCACATCACTAAAACTTCATTGCTGGCATCGCCCCATTCGGTAACGTGTATGTCGTAGTTATTTATACTGAGATAAGTAAAAGTGGGCGAAGTTATCATTATTTCTCGTCCTGTCGCTGTCGTATCAAACTTCCGGCGATGCCTGTAGGAAATGCTTTAAGCGCCATAACAATCAAGACCTACAATAACTCAACAACACTGTCATTTTTCTTGGTTAGGTCTTGATTATTTTTCACTGCTCTCCATGATACAAAAAGGCCACTAAGAATAATAATCACAAGCCCAAGGACTGCTTCTTTTGTTGGTATAAATTTAAATACTATATAGCTTAAGATAATAGCAACAACTATTTCAAAGTAATTGAAAGGGCTTAGCTCGGATGCGCTTGCATATTCAAAGGCCTTGATAATCATAAAATGAGATATCGCAGCTACAAGTCCCATTGCGGCAGCCATTAAAACTCCTGTTAAGTCTGGCGTCTCCCATACTGAAAAAGCCATTGGGCCAAGGACAATAGTGCCAACTACTGCAGTATAGAAAAGGGTTAACAGAGGGGGGCCGCTATGACTAAGATTTCTTGTAGTTATAATATAAAACGCATAACAAAAGCCCGCAACAAGCGCATATAGGAGGGTGGGCTTAAACTCTTCAGTGTTTGGCTGAAGCACAATAATAACACCAACAAATCCAACCAAAACACCAGCGCCAATATAGGGATCAAACCTCTCTCCTAAAAAGAAAGGGGCAAGAGCGGCAACCACTAGGGGTGAAATAAATAACAGAGTTAGCGCGTTAGGTATAGGGTTGGTTTTAATGGCAGCAAAAAAGAATAGTGTTGCAAGCGCTAACATTAGACTACGTAGCAGGTGAAAGCCCGCCCTGCTTGGCATCTTCCACCAACTGAGTTGTCGCCAATAAAGTAATGGCACTAACCATAATGTATGAAAAACAAAGCGAGACCAGGCTACCTGCGTCACCGGATAGTTTTCACTAAGCATCTTTGCTAGCACATCAAGCATCGGCACAACCGACATTGCCCCTAGCATAAATCCTATTCCTATTAAAAGCTTTCGGTTGTTAAGGTTCATCCAGTTGAACACCATAAGAAAAATTATGATTGTACAAGAACGTGACTTAGGCGAGGTAGTAAAAGTGGTGCCGACGGTCGGAGTCGAACCGACACAGCTTGCGCTACAGCCCCCTCAAGGCTGCGTGTCTACCAATTCCACCACGTCGGCCTTATTAATTTTCTGGTACGTCCGATGAGTTATCATTTGTAGTTGGCAGGTCAGACTGTGCGCCAACCTCACTCACTGTTTGAACCATAACGCTCTGACTTGAGTCAACAGTTCTTTCGCTTGTGGCAAGATAAGCCAAACTAATACTTGTAATAAAAAATGCAGCGGCCAAAGCCGCAGTTAGTTTGTATAAAAAAGAATGTGCGCCTCTTGCTCCAAAAACTGCTCCTGCTGCTCCCGAACCAAAACCAGCGCCTGCACTTGCCCCCTTGCCGTGTTGAATTAAAATTAATCCAACCAAGCCCAAAGCTAGCAACACATGAATTACTAAAATGATTTGAAATGACATATTAACCTACCCTACAAATTTGTAAAAAATCCTCTGGCTTAAGAGACGCTCCTCCAATTAAACCGCCATCAATATCAGTACAAGCAATAAGCTCTTCTGCGTTGGCTGCATTCATACTTCCGCCGTACAAAATAGGTGTTTGCTGTGCCACATCATGGTTGTTATTTGCCAGACGTTGACGAATAAAAGCATGGGCCGCTTGCGCTTGTTCGGGCGACGCAGTTACACCTGTGCCAATTGCCCAAACAGGCTCATAAGCAACAACAATGTTTAAAAAAGCATCAATACCAACCAGATCAACTACAGTGTTGATTTGCGCCGCTATAACATTCTCGGTCTCTCCGGCCTCTCTCTGTTCCAGCGTCTCTCCCACACAAAACAATGGAATTAAATCACTATCAAGCGCAACCTTTACTTTTTCAGCAACAATTGTATTAGTTTCTCCATAGAGAGTTCTTCTTTCTGAGTGGCCAACAATTACATGTTGTGCGCCAAAATCTTTAATCATTTCGGCACTTACTTCTCCAGTGAAGGCTCCTGACGTGTTTATATTTAAGTTTTGAGCGCCAAGCCTAACTTGGCTATGGGTAATTAATACTTCAACTTGTGACAAATATGGAAATGGTGCGCAAACAACAACCTCACAGCTAACATCACTCATGCCAGACAGTATTCCCATCACTAGTTTGTTGACAGACTCCTTGCTGGCATTCATTTTCCAGTTGCCAGCCACAATGGTTTTTCTCATTGCTTGTTGCTATTATTAAAAAGAGGGCAATGTTACGCTAATATAGGCTAAAAATCAATTCTAAACACCTAAATCTTGTGGCTTTTATAGGTAAAGATTGCCCAATTAGAGAGCATCCCAGTAGCACAAAAAGTTATTCTATTAAACACTCCAATTATCTCTTGTATACAACAGGTATCATTAGTATATCATTTTACCTTTTGGTTATATTTATCTTATGTCTCAAACTTGGACTAGGTGCTTAGATTCGCTAAAAAATTCTTTACCCCTTGGGCAGTATAGTGTCTGGATAAGCCCGCTTAGTGCAACCGAATCAAACTCAAAACTTATACTAGGCGCCCCCAACACCTCAGTATTAAAGTACATCAATAACAATACAAACAATATCAAAACCGCCATTATTCAGGCTGTGGCGGAACAAAACAAGTCGCTTAAAGTTCAAATAGGGATAGCTGAAAAAAAAACCAATAACTCAGCCCAAACAAAACAACATTCCACCCCTCTATTTCCTGAATATACCTTTGACAACCTTGTTTTAGGAAGTGCCAACGAAGTTGCCGCAGCAGCAAGTAGACAAATCGCTGAAAATATTGGCTCATCCCCTTACAATCCCTTTATTATTTATGGAGAGTCTGGCCTTGGAAAAACCCACCTAATGCAGGCGGCCGGCCATCTAGCAATTGAGAAAAACCCTAAAACCAAAGTTCTTTATGTTCCCCTTATGGATTTTGTGAGAAACATAACCACAAGCCTAAGACACAACACCATTGAAAAAGTAAAGCTTTTTTATCAATCCGCCGGCCTGCTCTTGGTCGACGACATCCATTTAATTGCGGGTAAAGACAAGTCCCAGGAAGAATTTTTTCATGTGTTCAATTTTCTTTTTAGTACAAAAAAACAAATTATTTTTACCTGTGACCAACCACCAAAAAATATTAAAGATCTAGAAAACAGACTTAAAACAAGATTTTCTCAGGGGCTTAATTTACAGCTTGCGCCACCAGAACTAGAAATGCGTGCGGCTATTTTATTAAAAAAATCTCAAAACCCTCAAATATCTTTAGACCTAAGCGAAGATATTGCATTATTAATAGCAAGCCACATTACCTCAAACGTGAGAGACCTTGAGGGAGCGTTATTGAAGCTCAAAGCGTTTGTTGATTTTTCTAAAATTAAACATTCCTTTATATCAAAAGAGACAATTGAAGACGCTCTTGGAGACCTAATCAACCCAAAAAAAAGATTAATTGAAATTAATGAAATACAAAAAACCGTTGGTAAGTATTACGGAATAACACTGTCTGATCTGGTTTCCAACTCTCGAAAACAACACCTGGTAAGAGCTCGGCAGATGGCGATATATCTTTGCCACCAACTAACATCTCTTTCGCTAGCCAAAATAGGTCAAAACTTTGGTAATAGAGATCACTCAACAGTTCTCTATTCGTGTGAAAAACTTAAAAAACTAATGAAAGAAAATAAAGATATGTGTGCTGACTTTAATAACCTAAAACTAAGACTTACTAACTTATAAACAAAACAATAAAAACTACGCTGGTGATAAACAGTAAAACAACCTATAATAATTCTAATTAATCAACACAACTAACAAAATATAAACAAATAAATAAACATAATACTAACAACACAACATATTGTTTTAAATAAAAAAAACGAACTAACTAACAAAAAATCCCTTACTAATAATAATAATAATTTTTTAAACAAGGCTTTTTATGAACACAGAACTTAGTGTAGAAGAACTTCTCGATCCTCTTCAAACAGTAATAGGTGTGGTTGAAAAAAGACAAACACTACCAATACTCTCACATGTATTGTTGCGACTACAAAACCAAATACTTACACTTACAACAACAGACATGGAGCTAGAAATTAGTGCTTCAAATAAAATAAAAAGCAAAGAAGAGGTTTTATTTACAATCTACGCAAAAGATTTAATTGATATAGCACGAAGACTCCCAGAAAAAACCAAAATACAATTTAAAATTGAAGAAAAGAAAATCTATTTAAACGCCAACAACAACACTTTTGAGTTAAATACATTCAATCATGTTGACTTTCCGGCGCTTCCAAAAACAGAGGACTCTGTTGTAGTAACCGTAAAACAAGAAGACTTAAGGTCAGTAATTGAAAACACAAGTTTTTCAATGGGCAACCAAGACATTCGCGCGTATCTAAATGGGTTATATTTTGAACTAAATAAAGACACCCTTACGGTTGTGGCAACAGATGGTCATCGGCTCTCTATAGGGGAGATAAAACAAGATAGCGGACTAGATGAAAAGAAAACGGTGATTCTACCAAGAAAAGCTGTTCTCGAATTATCAAAACTTCTTACTAAAAGCTCCCAAACAGATGTAGAAATACACCTTTCTGATAATTATTTTTCACTTTATGACACAAACACAAAAATAATAAGCCGCCTAATTGATGGAAACTTTCCCAACTATAAACAAGTTATACCAACAGACTTTAGTAATACAATTGTTATCAACAGGGTTGATTTTCTTTCTAGTCTTCAACAGGCTTCTATTTTTGTTGAAGAGCGCACCAAGGGGGTAAAGCTTGTTTTTAGAGACAACAACCTTAATATTTTTTCACATTCAGAAAGAGGTCAGGCAAAAACCCAAATTAAAGTGTCAAAACAAGACAAAGAGCTAGAGATAGCCTTTAACATACACTATCTCATTTCAATATTAGAAAAAATAACCTCGACCGAGGTTAACATGGTTGTTCCAGGAGGAGAGAACCAGTCTTGTCTATTAAGCTCGACAGAAGACGATAGCTGCCAGTACATAGTTATGCCAATGAGAATATAGCCTGTATTAAATCATGGCAACAATTAAGAAGATTCACATTCTTCAGTTTCGCAACATTAAAGACCAGTACATAAAACCAAACAAAGACATAAACATCTTTGTTGGTGATAATGCACAAGGCAAAACAAACCTTGTTGAGGCGATTTATTTTTTAGGTCACAACAAATCGTTCAAAACCAAAAACCTTAAAGACTTAATTCCCTTTAATAAAAAAGATATAAAGGTTAGCGCAGAGGTCGACAGTAGTCGAGTGGTGTTGGAAAGGTCTAAAAACAACAACAGCGCCACAGTTAACAAGCAAAAAATAAACAACAACAGTACACTAACACACCTTTTGCCAACCCTAATTATTTCTCCTGACAGGGGTTATATAGTGGGAGGAGCGCCCAAACTAAAAAGATCTTATCTTGATTGGGGTGTGTTTCATATGGAGCCAACCATACTCCAAACATACAAGTCTTTTAGTCGAGCCCTAAAAAATACCAACTCCCTTTTTTCTGGTGGCGACAATAGACAGCTTGATTATTGGTTCATTGAGCTTGCAACCCTTTCTGTTGAAATTTCTTTGGCTCGGAAAAACTATATAGAAAGACTAAGTAAAAAAATTGAGCGACCTTTTTTATTTAAAACCAACAAAACCTTTAACTTAAACAAAACCCCTTCTTTTTTGTTCAATTCTGGCTGGACGAAAGACATAAACTACCTAGATCAGGAAGAGGTTTATGGTTTTTTAAAGAAAAACACAAACAATTTTGTCAAAGTAAAACATTTAAACCACGGCCCCCATAAGGCCACGATTGATTTTTTTCTTGACAAGCAAACAGAGAGCCACTTTTCTCGGGGAGAGAAAAAGATTTTATCCATAATGTTTTGGGTGGCCCAGATTTCAATACTAATAGATGCTGGTATTTTTCCGGTTGTTTTAATAGATGATATTTCTTCTGAGCTTGATAAACAAAAAACAAACCTGGTTTTAGATTGTTTGTTGGATTTGGGTGTCCAGGTTTTTATAACAGACATAGGAAAAAAAACCTTAGTGGTTGATAAAAAAAAGACTAATTCTTATAAAATTAAAGACGGTCTTATTAAGGAGTTATAGGTTTATTTAACCCCCTTTTGATTGAAAACAAAGCACAAAAAAAACACCCAAACAAAGGCGACTAAAACGCGTAAAACTAGGCACTCGTGGTATAATTAAATTTTTTTTCTTTACTGCTTATGTCGAAAAAATATCAAGCCTCCAACATTAAAGTTTTAAAGGGTTTAGACGCCGTTAGAAAGCGCCCAGGAATGTTTATTGGTGATACCGATGACGGCACTGGGCTTCATCACATGGTTTTTGAGGTGGTCGACAACTCAATTGATGAAGCTTTAGCGGGATACTGCACAGAAATTGAGATTGTGATTAATGATGATGGTTCGGTGACAGTGTCAGATGATGGAAGGGGAATACCGGTAGGCATTCATCCAGAGGAAAAAGTCTCAGCCGCTGAAGTTATTATGACGGTTTTGCATGCTGGAGGCAAGTTTGATGACAACGCCTATAAGGTTTCTGGCGGCCTTCATGGTGTGGGTGTTTCTGTTGTAAATGCGCTTTCTGAGTATGTGCACCTAATTGTTTATCGGGATGGCAAAGTGCACGAACAAAGGTATGAGAAGGGCGTCCCAACAAAACCGTTGAGGGTTACCGGAAAAACAACAA
>Ga0208640_1000466_pt1 | contig 17246 bp, 18 predicted proteins | sample ETNtaG_23_FD_185774 | JGI IMG/M metagenome (GOLD analysis project Ga0208640, IMG submission 185774) | Marine microbial and viral communities from oxygen minimum zone, Eastern Pacific Ocean - ETNP201310SV72 (SPAdes) (version 2) | ecosystem: Environmental > Aquatic > Marine > Oceanic ... | reverse complement strand
TTGGGGCCACCAAATAAGATCTTATGTATTACAACCCTATCGATTGGTAAAAGATTTAAGAAATAATTATGAGAGTACAAATCCTGATAGTGTTTTAAATGGTGGCATTGATGAGTTTCTTGAAAATTCTTTATTTAGATCAAAAGGGAAAAATAAGTAAATGATTAGGTGGACTATAAGAATATTTTTAATACTAGTAGTTGTTACAGTTTTTACCTTATTTTACTTATCATTTTATGGGCTGGAAACAAATTATTTTAACTCAACTATTCAAAACAAAGTTAAAACTATTAATCCCAACTTTGATTTAGAATTTCAAAAAACGAATATTTTACTAGATTTAAAAAAATTTGAATTAAAAGTTAAAGTTACAAAACCAAAAATTAATTTTAATAATACATCAACCAATCTAAGTAAGTTAAATTTAAATATATCTGTTAAATCCTTTTTAAAAAATGAATTTGCATTACAACGCGGAGAAGTTGGATTACCGAAAATAGATATAAAACAACTCATTGAATTAGCGAATCAAGTTAAACCATCACCTTTTTTATTTGTTGCAAAAGAAATTATTGACAAAGGGCAAATAGAGGGAAAATTAAAAGTTAATTTCGACACTACGGGCAAAATTAAAGATAATTACAAAATTACAGGTTCAATATTTAATTTTGACGCAAAAATACTTAAGAAATTTAATGTAAACAAGGCTAATACAAAATTTGAACTATTCAAAGATAATTATAGTTTTTACATAGTAAAGGGAAACATTAATGATATTGATTTAGCAAATAGTGAATTTGAGATTAATAAAGAAAATAAAAATTTAAATGTAAAAGCAAATTTAGTCTCAAAAGCAAATTTAAAAAATATTCAAAGTACTCTTGATTTGTTTCAAATTAATCTTCTCGAAGCTAAGGTGGATAAATCTGAAATTTCTTTTGATCTAAAAAGTTCTTTAAGTTTTCAATTGGAAAAATATATAAAGATAAAAAATTTAAAAGTTGATGGAGATGGAAAGATTCATTTATTGAATATACAACACAAAATAGATACTTCAAAAATAAAAGAAATATTTACTAATTATAATGATTCGTTTCAAATTGCAGATTCGGAAATTAAATTTTCATTAGATAGTAATAAGCAGGACATTGAATTAAAAGGTTTAATTAATTTAACAAATGAATATGAAAATTTTCAATCAAAAGTAATTTTTAATAAGAAAAAAAATAATACAGACTTTGATGCAAAAATAAATATTAACTCTTCAATTATTAGATTACCAAACCTTAACTATAAAAAAGAAGCCAATGATCAAGCCAGTTTGAGATTTAAAGGAAATCGTAAAGAGAACGAAGGATATAATTTTGAAGTTGTTGAATTTAAAGAATCCAATAATTTGATTTTAATAAAAGATATAGAGTTCAATGAAAAAACTCAGGTAAATAATTTAAAAGAGTTAATTGTTCGAACGACTCATGACGACTTAGTAAATAATGATTTTAAACTGACAAAAGATAAAAAAATAAAAATCCAAGGTGAAATATATGATGCAAGACCTTTACTAATATCTCTTAATAAGGAAGATAAAAGAAGGTTATTAAGTAGAAAATTTAATGGAGAATTATTGGTTAACTTTAAAGAAGTAATCACTGATAAACAAATCAATTTATTTATATTTTCAATGATTTCAAATATTAAAAAAGGAAAACATGAAAAATTTACTGCCAAGGGGAAATTTTCTGAAAATAAATTTCTGGATATTTCAATGTCCCCATCAGGTGATGGCAAAACAAAAGTATTTCAATTATATTCTGATAGAGCAGAACCATTTATCAGTAGCTACAAATTTATAAAAGGATTTAAAGGTGGAACATTAACGTACGAATCTATTTATGACGATCAAGGTTCAAATTCAAATTTAAAAATTTCAAATTTTAAGGTTTCAAAAGTATCGGCCTTGACACAACTTCTAACACTGGCCTCCTTGCAGGGAATTGCTGATACCTTAACTGGAGAAGGCATTAGGTTTAGTGAACTAGAAATAGACTTTAATTCTAAAAAATCTGAAAAAAATGTAATTAATATTGAGGAATTTTATGCAATTGGTCCAGCCATATCCTTATTAATGGAGGGTTATATAGTAAAAAAAGAATTAGTCAGTCTAAGAGGAACTTTGGTTCCTGCAAGAACAGTCAATAAAATTATCGGTTGGATACCTATAGTTGGGAAGATTTTAATTGGAAATAAAATTGGCGAAGGTGTTTTTGGAGTTAGTTTTAAAATGAAGGGGTCCCCTAAAGATATTAAAACTACAGTGAATCCAATTAAAACTTTAACACCGCGTTTTGTTACAAGAACATTAGAAAAAATGAAAGATATGAAAAAAAAATATGAGAATCAATAATTCAGATAATTTTAACTATCACATGGTGCTTTTTGCCGTGTGAAAGTTTGAGGAAATTTTCTTGACTGAAATTATTTAATGAAATACTGAATTTATCGCTTTCAATAGTTTCGTTGTTAACTTTTATCCCTTTATTTTTAATCATTCTTCTAACCTCGCTTTTAGAATTTGATAAATTAGCAGATATTACAAGGTCAATTATATTTATACCATAAATTACTTGTTTTTTTTTAAGAACTAATGTTGGCAAATCAGTTCCAACAGATTTTTTTTCGAAAGTATTCTTAGCTGTATGTTCAGCTTTTACAGCAGCAGTTTTACCGTGTAACATTGAGGTGGCCTCATTTGCTAATATTATTTTTAATTGATTAATATTTTTATTTTTTAGTTCTCCTATTCTCTCTAGTGACAAATCCGTGAACATTTGAAGAAACCTTAATACATCCCTATCATCAGTATTTCTCCAAAATTGCCAGTAGTCATATGCAGACAAAAGTTTTTTATCTAGCCATACAGCTCCTTTTTCCGATTTACCCATTTTTGAGCCTGAAGCTAAGGTGATGAGAGGAGTTGTTAGTCCAAAGACTTGTTTGTTAGAATGTCTTTTAATTAATTCTACTCCATTAACAATATTTCCCCATTGATCCGATCCTCCAATTTGCATTAAACAGTTTTTGTTTTTATTAAGCTCAAGAAAATCATAAGCTTGTAAAATCATATAATTGAATTCCATATAACTTAATGAATGTTCTCTCTCTAATCGGATTTTAACACTATCAAAACTTAACATCTTATTAATAGTGAAATGTTTTCCTATTTCTCTTAAAAATTTTATGTAATTTAATTTTCCAAGCCATTTGTAATTGTTAATAAACATTGGTTTTGTTTTTTTATTTTTTGTTTTTAAAAAAATTTTAAAAACTTTTTCGATATTTTTTATATTTTTTTCGATTACTTTTTCAGATAAAATTTTTCTTGTCACCTCTTTGCCCGAAGGATCGCCTATACGCGTTGTACCTCCACCTAATAAAACAATTGGCTGATGTCCATATTTTTGCAACAGTCTTAAACACATTATTTGCAATAAACTTCCAACATGTAAACTTGAAGAAGTACAATCAAATCCAATATATGCTCTAATTTTATTTTTACTTATCAATTGTTCTAATTCGTCAGAATTAGTGCATTGATTAAAATAGTTTCTTTTTTTGAATTCAGATAAGAATGAATTTTCCATATTTTTTTCAAAAACCGTGTACAATCAATATACTTGATTTGAATTGATTAAAAAATATATATGAGTAAAAGCTATTACAGTCTAGGTTTAATGAGTGGAACATCAATGGATGGTGTCGACGCATCAATTATACAATCAGATGGAAAGTCTAAATATAAAGCAATTTTAGACAAATATTTTGAATATCCTAAAGATATTTTTAAAGATTTAACAACACTTAGAGATAAAATAAAAAGTTCAAGGGATCTAAAAAGATTTGAGAAACAAACAAAATCTATAGAAAAAGAAATAACCTTATTTCACGCTAAAGCTGCTAGCAAAATTATAAAAAAATCAAAGTTAAATGTTGATTTTATAGGCTTTCACGGACAAACCATTTTTCATAACGCTGAAGAACAAATCTCTAGGCAATTAGGAGATGGAAAACTTCTTTCAAAACTTACAAAAAAAAAAGTTGTATATAATTTTAGACATAACGATTTGAAGAATGGTGGGCAAGGTGCTCCCTTAACTCCAATTTTTCATTCAATTTTAGTAAAACAAAAAAAAATTCCGTTACCAGTGGTTATTTTGAATATAGGCGGCATAACAAATTACACTTTTATTGATGAAGAAGGTGTCAGCTCGAGTTTAGATCTTGGACCTGGTAATTGTCTTATTGATCAATGGGTAAGACTTAATTCAAAAAAAAAGTATGATGAAAATGGCAGGATAGCAAAGTCGGGAAAAATAAAAAAAATAATTTTAAATAAAGCTTTAAAAAATTTTAAAAAAAAAAAATTAACCAAATCATCTTTTGACGTGAAGGATTTTGATATATCTTTTGTTCGAGGATTATCATTAGAAGATGGAGCGGCAACATTAACCGAATATACATCAGAGATTTTATATGAATATTTAATAGATCCTGAAGGAGGGACATTGGAAAGCACCATAATAGCGGGTGGTGGAAGAAAAAATAAATTTTTAATAAAAAGCATTGAAGACAAAATTAAATCTTTGGGAGCATTAAACTCTCCATTGAAATTAATTGATGATTATGGAGTTGACGGAGATTTTGTTGAGTCCCAGGCTTTTGCATATCATGCTATTAGATCTTATCTAAATTTACCTATTTCCTTTCCTGAAACTACAGGAGTACGTGAACCTTGCACCGGGGGAATAATAATTAAAAATTTTTAATATAGAGCAGATTCTTTTTTAATATATTTATTTAATACAAAAGATAATTCTTTCTCTCTATTTGAAAAAAAGTGATTAGCTCCCTCTATTTCCTGAAAATCTACTTTGATTCCAGTCTGGGTAGATAATCTTCTATTTAAAGAATTAAAACTATCTGAAGAAACCAATTCATCGTTTTTTCCATATACCATTAGTCCAGATGCAGGACAGGGTGATAAAAATGAAAAATCATAAATATTAGGTTGAGGAGATACAGCGATAAATCGATTTATTTCGGGTCTCCTCATTAATAACTGCATTGCAATCAATGAACCAAAAGAAAATCCGGATATCCAGCATTGTGAATGATCCATATTTCCTTTCTCAATCCAATCTAAAGCTGCTGCGGCATCAGATAATTCTCCTTGCCCATTATCAAATTTTCCATCACTTCTGCTAACTCCTCTAAAATTAATTCGAAAAACAGAAAATTCATTTTTTAAAAAAGTTTTAAAAATTTCAAAAACAATTTTGTTATTCATAGTTCCGCCGTACTGTGGATGTGGATGTAATACCAAAGCAATAGGTGCGGTCTTTTTGTTATTTTTGAAATATTTTGCTTCTATCCTGCCAGCTGGTCCTGGAATAAATAATTCACTTATTTTATTAACCATAGCAATATTGATTATTATTATCTAAAAAAACTAGGTCTTATAACATGTTCATGAAATTTGTGAGCAATTTTTTTTTAAAATCTAAAGTTGACTAATTTACTCAGGATAGTATAAATTATCCATATTTATCAGCAATAATTCGATTATTTGTGTTATGAAATTAACTAGTAAAGGAAGATATGCAGTTATGGCAATGGCTGATCTTGCAAAAAATGATGATTCAAGACCAGTATCTCTTAAAGAAATTTCATTAAGGCAGGGAATATCAATTTTATATTTAGAACAACTTTTTTTAAAATTAAAACTGAATAGTCTAGTGCATAGTACAAGAGGATCACGCGGAGGTTATGTTCTATCAAAATCTCCAGATCAAATAAAGTTATCAAGTATTATTTCTGCAGTTAATGAAGACATTGAAACAATAAAGTGTAATAAAAATTCAAAAAAAGGGTGTAACGGAAAGTTTGCTAAATGTATTACACACAGTCTTTGGAATGAATTAAGCATCCATATAAATTTATTTTTCGAGGGAAAAAGTTTAGAAGATGTTTTAAATACAGAAAAAAATTTTTAGAGAATGAAAAATTAAATGAAACAATTAACAATTAATCCATCAGAGGAATATAAATATGGTTTTACAACTGATATTGAAAGTATCAGAGCACCCAAAGGTTTAAACGAAGATGTAATTAAATTTATTTCTAATATTAAAAATGAACCAGGTTGGATGTTAGAATGGAGATTGAAGGCTTACGCAAGATTAAAAAATTTAAAAGAACCTAATTGGCAAAAACCAAAATATCCAAAAATAGACTATCAAGATTTATATTATTACTCGGCACCAAAAAGTTCGGAAAATAAACCTAAAAATCTCGACGAAGTAGATCCCAAATTAATCGAAACCTATAATAAGTTGGGTATTTCACTAAAAGAACAAGAGAAATTAAGCGGAGTAGCAATAGATGCTGTTTTTGACTCAGTGTCAGTAGCAACCACTTTCAAAGACAAGCTAACTGAAAAGGGAATTATATTTTGTCCAATCTCAGAAGCAATTCAAAAACATCCTGATTTGGTAAAAAAATATTTGGGTTCTGTCATTCCGGTTACGGATCATTATTTTGCTACACTTAATTCAGCGGTCTTTACTGACGGATCATTTGTGTATATCCCTCAAGAGGTGCGTTGCCCGATGGAATTATCAACGTATTTTAGAATCAATGCATCAGAAACCGGACAATTTGAGAGAACTTTAATTATAGCAGATAAAGGAAGTTATGTTAGCTATTTAGAGGGCTGTACGGCTCCAATGAGAGATGAAAATCAGCTTCATGCAGCTAACGTTGAATTAGTTGCTCTAGATGATGCAGAGATTAAATATTCAACTGTGCAAAATTGGTATCCAGGAGACAAAGATGGAAAAGGAGGAATTTATAATTTTGTAACAAAAAGAGGAGCGTGCAGAGGTAAAAATTCTAAAATTTCTTGGACACAAGTTGAAACTGGATCAGCGATTACTTGGAAATATCCAAGCTGTATTTTACAAGGAGATAATTCAATTGGTGAGTTTTACTCAATCGCTATTACTAATAATCATCAAAAGGCGGACACTGGAACCAAAATGATTCATCTTGGAAAAAATACGAAGAGCAAAATTATATCCAAAGGGATTTCAGCCGGTCATGCAGATAATACTTACAGAGGTTTGGTTAGAATAAGTTCCAAAGCAAATAATTCTAGAAATTTTACACAATGTGATTCTTTACTGATGGGCAATAAATGTGGAGCACATACTATTCCCTACATAGAAAACAAAAATTCTTCTTCAAATACTGAACATGAAGCAACAACTTCAAAAATAAATGAAGAACAACTTTTTTATTGCAATCAAAGAGGTTTAAACCAAGAAGAAGCTGTAAGTTTAATTGTAAATGGTTTTTGTAAGGAAGTGCTTCAACAATTACCAATGGAATTTGCAGTGGAAGCACAAAAACTAGTTGGCATTAGCCTAGAAGGCAGCGTGGGTTAAATGCTACAAATTACTAATCTTAACGCTTCAATAGATAATAAAAAAATATTAAAAGGGTTTAATCTTAAAATTAAGCCTGGAGAAGTTCATGCTATTATGGGACCAAATGGATCAGGTAAAAGCACTTTAGCCAATGTATTAACTGGTAAAAATGGCTACCAAGTCGAAGGGCAAGTTCTTTATCAGGGAAAAAATCTGTTGAATTTACCTATAGAGGAGAGAGCTCAGAAGGGTTTGTTTATGGCTTTCCAATATCCATTGGAGATAGCTGGAGTTAACACAAATAACTTTCTTAAAACTTCTTTGAACACTGTTCGTAAAGTTAGAGGCCTAAAAGAATTGGACTCTTTAGATTTTTTAAATCTAATAAAAACAAAGACAAAAAATCTTAAAATCGATGAAAAAATACTTAACAGACAATTAAACGTTGGGTTTTCAGGAGGCGAAAAAAAGAAAAATGAAATTTTGCAAATGACAATTTTGGAACCCAAACTAGCAATTTTAGACGAGACTGACTCCGGTCTAGATATTGACGCTATGAAGATAGTTTCAGATGGCGTGAATTCGTTAAGGGACAAAAATAGATCTTTTTTAATTATAACTCACTACCAACGTTTGCTGGATTATATCAAGCCAGATTTTGTTCATGTTTTAGTTGATGGGAAAATAGCCAAAACGGGATGTAGCGAACTAGCTTTAGAACTTGAAAAAATTGGCTATGGAAAAATGGAAGCAAAAGGTTAAGCAGTAAGATGATCTTAAATTTTGATGAATTTCAAAAAATTAACCAAACTGGCGGTGAACTAGATGATATTAGAATTAAAAATTTTAATATTTTTCAAAAAAAAGGATTTCCTTCAAAAAAAGAAGAGAGTTGGAAATATACAGATCTAAAAACAATACTGCATAATAACCTAAACAAACTAGAGATTCTAAATAATGAAAAAACCTCTCAATATCACGATGAGTGGTTATTAAAAAATTTTCTACATAATCAAATAATATTGGTTAACGGTGAATTTGTTAGTTCGACCTTTAGTTTTGAAGCTAAAGATAAAATAAAAATAAAGCCATTAAGAGCAATTTTGAAAGATAAAAAAAATTTCGAAAAAATAAAAGAGTTTTTTGATGATCAAAAAAATTCTCTTACTTCATTGAATCATGCTTTGGTTCATGACGGTATATTCTTAGAAATAGAAGATAATTATTCATTTAATAAACCATTAGTGATCTATAATTTTTTCAATAAATCTTCAGAAAACAAAATAATAAATAATAAATGTTTTATTTCACTTGGAAAAAATTCAAAACTTGATGTTTTGGAATGTTATAAGGCAGAAAATAGTATTAAATATTTTAATAATACTATCCATTATTATTCAATTCAGGAAAATGCAATACTGAAAAAATTTAGCATAAATAAAAATTTGGATAACTCTTACAACTACCACCTAACTAATGTTAAAAGTTATTCTAATAGTGTATTTGAAAATTTTTTACTTTCTTCTGGATCAAGTTTTTTAAAAAATGAAATTCACTGTAATTTGTTGGGATCTTATGCTTCATGTTTTGTTAATGGACTTATATTATTAAACAATGAACAGCATCATGAGTTAAAAACTAACGTTAATCATAGATATGAACATTGTAAAAGTTCTCAACTGGTTAAAAGTGTCTTGTTAGATAAGAGCAGCGGCACCTATCAAGGAAAAATTTATGTTGAAAAAGAAGCTCAGAAAACTGACGGATATCAACTTAGTAGGGCCCTAATTTTTTCAGAAAATTCTACATTTAACTCAAAGCCTGAATTAGAAATTTACGCGGACGAGGTAAAATGTTCACACGGATCTACAACCGCAAATATTGACCAAGGCTCTATTTTTTATCTGATGTCTCGAGGATTATCTAAAAAACAAGCAAATAAAATGTTAATTGAAGGTTTTTTAAACGAAGCTGTTGAAACAATTACAGATTTAAATATTAAGTCACTCATTTCAAAATTGCTCATCAAAAAAATCAACGAAATAAAATTTGAAACTAATGAACATTGAAAATATTAAATCCCAATTTCCAATTTTTTCACAAAAAATAAATGGCAAACCATTGGTTTATTTAGATAGTTCTAATTCATCACAAAAACCCATATCCGTAATAAATAGATTGAACGATTTTTATAAAAATGAGTTTTCTAATATAGGCAGAAGCATTCATTCACTAGCTGTGAATGCCACAAATAAGTTTGAAGAAACAAGAATGAGTGTAAAAAATTTTATTAACGCTAAATCTATAGATGAGATTATTTTTACAAAAAATGCGACTGAATCTATGAATTTAGTCGCCACAACATTTGGTCAACAAAACATAGAAAAGGGTGACGAAATTTTAGTTACTGAATTAGAACATCATTCAAACTATGTCCCATGGCATTTTTTGAGAGAAAGAAAAGGAGCTATTATAAAATTTGTACCAATAAATGAGGATGGCGACATTATAACTGATGAATTAAAAAAATTAATTACATCAAAAACAAAGATTGTTGCTGTCACTCACTTATCAAATGTAATGGGCACGATTGTTCCAATAAAAGAAATAGTAGAGATTGCTCACAAAAAAAATGTTCCTGTGCTAGTAGATGGATGTCAGGCAGTTCCGCATATTAAGGTTGACGTTACAGATTTAGATTGTGATTTTTATGCTTTTTCCGGCCATAAAGTCTATGGCCCAACCGGAGTTGGAATTTTATATGCAAAAAAAAGATGGCTTGAGAGATTGCCTCCTTATATAGGGGGAGGAGCTATGATTAGTGAGGTAAATAAAGGTAAAATTGTTTATGCTTCACCCCCTGAGAAATATGAGGCTGGAACCTTGCCAACAGCAGAAGTAATTGCATTTAAAGAGTCAATAAAATTCATGGAATTAATTGGGATAGATAATTTAACAAAACATGAAGATGAAATTAAAAATTATGCTTTAGAAAAACTTAGAAGAATAAATTCAGTAAAAATAATCGGCAATCCAAAAAATAAGGCTGGAGTGATTGCTTTTACAATACAAGGAATTCATCCTCACGATATTGCTACAATTTTAGATGATGATGGTGTTGCGATTAGAGCTGGACATCATTGCTGTCAAATTTTACACGAAAAATTGAATTTAACTGCAACAGCAAGAGCTTCTATTGGAGTTTATAATAATAAGGATGATATTGATATGCTCTGCAAGGCAATTGAAAATTGTAAAAAGATATTTGATTAAAATAATGGATTTAAAACAGTTATATCAGGATATAATTTTAGATCACGGAAAGAGCCCTAGAAATTTTGGAAAGTGTGTAGGACATAATTCTGAGGCAAAAGGATACAATCCTCTTTGCGGAGATCTAGTTCAAGTTTATTTAAAATTAAATGATAAAAAAAAAGTTGAAAATCTGACTTTTGAAGGAAGTGGCTGTGCTATCTCTATGGCTTCTGCCTCTATAATGACTGACTTAGTTAAAGGTAAATCCTGTGAGGTTGCAAAAAAAATAACAAATGCTTTTCTAGAAATGATAAAAAGCAGTTCAGAAATGAAATCGGATGACTTAGACGATGATCAAATAACAAAAATTATGTCTTTATCAGGGGTAAAGCAATTTCCGATGAGAATAAAATGTGCTACTTTATCGTGGCATACACTGATTTCAGCAATGAAAGGAAAAAAAGAAGAAGTAAATACTGAGGCAATAGATTAATGAATGATATTAAAAATCAAGTAATAGAAGAGATCAAAAAAATTTATGATCCCGAAATTCCAGTGAATATCTATGAAATGGGTTTAATTTATAAAATAAAAGTTGATGAAACAAATAAGGTTAACATCGATATGACATTGACCTCACCAAATTGTCCAGTCGCAGAGAGTTTGCCAAAAGAAGTTAAGGACAATATATTGAAAATAAAGGGTGTTTCTGACGTGAACTTAAACTTAGTTTGGGAACCACCTTGGGATAAGGATATGATGTCAGAAGCAGCCAAGTTGGAATTAAATTTATGACGAAACAAATAATTACTTTAAGCGATAGAGCAGCACAAAGAATTAAAGAAATAATGGCTAATGCAAAAGAATCCTCCATTGGAGTGAGAATAGGGGTGAAATCAGGAGGTTGCGCAGGCATGTCTTATGTAATGGAATATGCAAAATCTTCTAATTCGAATGATGAAGTTGTTGAAGATAAGGGGGTTAAAGTATTAATTGATCCAAAAGCAGTTATGTATCTTTTGGGCACAGAAATGGACTATAAAAAAGATGAACTTTCTTCTACTTTTGTATTTAAAAATCCCAATGAAATAGAACGTTGTGGTTGTGGAGAGTCCTTTAAAATCTAGAAAATCTGATATACTCTCATATATCATTCAGAAATAGCATATCAGAGTTGCATAAAATACATAATTTATCTATACTCATTAATTATGCGAGAGAAAAAATTTTTATACACGCATTCAAATAAGTTGGCAGAGAAAGTTAAAGAGAGGGAGTTATTCAGAACCCAACGTAAGGCTGTAGAAGCTGGTGCTCACGGAACTTTGGATTACACTATTAAAAAAGGTGTAAATAAGAATAGAATTGCTAACGAAAAAATTTTAAAAAGCAAGAAATATAACTAACAACTATAATACATATCAAACTCTATAGGATGTGGTGTGTGTTCAAGTTTGTAAATTTCTTCAAATTTCAAAGCTATATAAGCATCTATTTGGTCATCAGTAAATACTCCACCTTGAGTTAGGAATTTTCTATCTCTGTCTAAGTTTTCCATCGCTTCTCTTAACGATCCACACACAGTAGGTATTTTTTTAACTTCAGTTTCACCTAAAGCATACAAATCTTTGTCCAAAGGTTTTCCTGGATCAATTTTGTTTTTGATACCATCTATTCCTGCCATCAGCATCGCGGCAAAACTTAAATAAGGATTACTAGCAGCATCAGGAAATCGAACTTCACATCTAGTTGCATTTTTATTCGTTACAATAGGTATTCTACAAGAAGCCGATCTGTTTCTTGCAGAGTAAACTAATAATACTGGTGCTTCAAAACCTGGAATTAACCTTTTGTAACTATTTGTTATGCCATTAGAAAGACCGTTAATCGCTTTTGCGTGTTTTAGAATTCCGCCTATATAATGCAAAGCCGTGTTGGATAGTCCAGCATATTTATTTCCAGAAAATAAAGCAGTTTTTCCTTTCCATAAAGATTGATGTACATGCATTCCTGAGCCATTATCACCTTTGACTGGTTTTGGCATAAAAGTTGCTGTCTTTCCAAAAGAATGAGCAACCATGTGAACGCCGTATTTATAAAGTTGTAAATTGTCTGCTTGAGTAGTCAAGGTGTCGAAAACCATTCCAAGTTCATGTTGACTTGGTGCAACTTCGTGGTGATGTTTTTCAGCTTTAATACCCATGTCTCTTAGAGCTTTTAAAAATTCTCCTCTCATATCCTGAGCAGCGTCAACAGGAGGTACAGGAAAATATCCACCCTTAATTCCAGGACGATGTCCCATATTTCCACTTTCATATTTTTTTCCAGTGTTATAGGGTCCTTCAGAGCTATCAATGCTAAAACCAGTTTCGTTCATATCATTTTTATATCGAACATCATCGAAAACAAAAAATTCAGCTTCTGGACCAAAATAGGCTTTATCGCCAATACCAGATTTTTTTAAATAGACTTCAGCTTTTTTTGCAGTACTTCTAGGATCGCGTTCATAAGGGTCTTTTTTTACGGCATCTAATACATCACAGAACAAGACAAGAGTATTATGAGAAGTAAAAGGATCTATAACTTGCCTTTCAAGATCTGGTTTTAAAATCATGTCAGATTCATTAATTGCTTTCCAACCAGCAATAGAGGAACCGTCAAAATAAACTCCATCATTAAGCATTGATTCATCAACCACTTTACCATCCATGGTTACATGTTGAAGTTTTCCTCTAGGATCAGTAAATCTAAGGTCTACGTACTCAACCTCCTTTTCCTTCATTAATTTTAAAATTTTATTTGATGTCATTTTTTTGCTTGTAGCTGGGTAAATAACAAATTCAAATTTAATAAAAATGTGTTTTTATTAAATAACAGCTATGCATAATATACATGAACATGATTATTGGTAAATGGTAAAATAAGTGAAATCAAAGGCTATTAAAAATACCCCAAAAAAATGGTTAGGTAAGTTTCCTTGGAAGAGACAAAAAAGTCATAAATACAGTAGGGGTAAAGTTGTAATCATAGGGAGTCAAAAATCTATGACAGGGGCTACTATTTTAAGCGCAGAGTCAGCATTAAGGGCTGGTGTAGGCTCAGTAAAAATTATTTGTACAAAAGAAACCTTGCCAATTTATTCAATCAAATTTCCATCAGTATTAAAAAAAGAAATAAATAATCTTAATTCGTTAAAAAAATTTATCAATAAGGAAAAATCTTCCGTATATTTAATTGGACCTGGAGCAGGTTCAAATAATTTAACAAAACAAAAAACACTTTTACTATTAAAAAGAATAAAACACGTTGTGGTCGACGCAGATGCTTTAACATGTTTTAAAAAAAAACCAAAAGAACTTTACCGATTTTTAGATAAAAACAAAGTTATTACTCCTCATCCAAAAGAATTTCATTCAATTTTTCCATCAATTAAAAAAAGTTTGAGTAATAAAGAAAAATTATCAAAGGCAATTAGTCTTGCAAAAACAAATATTGTTTTGAAAGGAGCGGTTACATTAATAGGATCGTTTGATGGAAAGATTGTTTATAATAAACATACTTCAAGTGAATTAGCTGTAATTGGATCTGGAGATGTTCTTAGTGGTTTAATTGCAAGTTTGATTGGAAAAAATAAAATGAATCCCTTTCTTGCTGCTTGCGCAGGTGTGTGGATTCATGGAGATTTAGCTAAACAATTTGGATCTGGTTTAATTGCTGAAGATATTATAAAAACAATTCCTCATACCTTGAAGAAATTAAAAAAATGGAAAACTTACTCGAAAAAGGATCGGTAAAAAGGGTTAACGATTTTATAAAACAGTTTGATCCTTCCCTTGAGGTAACCGTTCTTAGTAAAACCGCAAGAACGGCAAAAGATGCTGCCGCTGCCTTAAATTGTGAGGTGGGTGCCATTGTAAAGAGTTTGGTTTTGAGAACTGAGAATGGTTTTTTGTTATGTTTAGTTGCTGGTGATAAAAGATGTTCGCTTAATAAACTAAAAAAATTAATAGAAAAAAAAGATGTCCGTATGGCGGATGCTGAACAAGTTAAATCACAAACGGGATTTTCAATAGGAGGAGTTGCTCCAGTTGCACACTTAAATAAATTAAAAGTGCTGATCGATAATTCACTAGGAAGATACAAAGATGTTTTTGCTGCAGCAGGACATCCTAGTTGTATTTTTAGAATTGCTTATAGTCAGTTATTAAAAATCACCAATGGTTCTGAAGAAGCAATATCCGAATGAAAGAACCAAAAGCTTTAGATTATACGTTGTTAACTATTTTAGCACTCGTTTGGGCATCAGCATTTTTTAATATTAAAATAGCCACTTATTCTTATGGGCCCATTACAATTGCTTTTCTTAGAAGTTTTTTTGGAACAATTCCTTTGGTTTTAATATGTTATTTAAGAAAAATTAAGATCGAAGCTTTTTCTAAAGATTGGTATTGGTTTGCAGCTATAGGAATCATTAATTTGGTAATCCCATTTTTCTTGATTGCATATGGAGTTCAAAAGGTTCAAAGCAATCTAGCTGCTATATTGATGGCGAGCACCCCATTAACCGCAGCCGTCTTAGCACATTTTTTTACCAGCAATGAAAAGATTAATTTAGTAAAATCTGTTGGAATTCTAGTTGGATTTTCTGGAATTGTTTTTTTATTTTTTGATGAAATTTTAATTAATGAAAACAACTTCTTTTCAGCTTTCTTAATTTTATTTGGATCGTGTTTTTATGTCGTTGGAGGAGTATTAACCCTAAGGATTAGCAATAAAAAAAATGAAAATGTTACAGCTTCAATTTGTATTTGGGCTACTTTGTTTTTGTTTCCCATCAGCATGTTTATTGAACAACCCTGGAATTTAACCCCAAGGTTGGATTCAACAATTTCACTTATTTATCTTGGTGTTTTTTCTACGGGAATTGCTTGGTTACTTAGATTTTATATTTTGAAAAAAAATGGTCTAGTTTTTCAAGCTCAAGTTGCTTATCTAATTCCAATATTTGGAGTGATCCTAGGTTTTATATTTTTAAAAGAAGAAATTACTTCTAGAGTAGCTTTATCCTTGTTGGCTGTTATTTTGGGAATATATTTAGTTAAGAAATCAGCAAACTTACAAGTGTTGAAAAAAAAGAAAAAGTTTATTTAAGTTTAGCAATTTTATTTATGTGCGATGGTCCGATTTCGCAGCAACCTCCTAAAATTGTAGCGCCATTGTCTTTGAATTTTTTTGCAAAATCATAAAATTTGTCTGGGTTTATATCTTTCCTTGATCCCAAAATAATATTTGGATTTCCATTTTCGCCCCAAGTCGAAGACGAAGATACTCCATAATTGTCAGGAATATTTTTAAATGCGTTTAATTTAAATCCATACGGAATATTTAAATTTTTTAATTCTTTAATTATTATTTCATAATATTCAGGGGCAACACAGGCTGTAATAATACCTAACCAATTATCATCTTTGTATTTTTTTACTATATCGCTAACATTTTCACCAGACGGTAGTTTTCCATTTTTTCTGATATGAACGCCTACTAACACTGGTAAATTGAATGATTTGATTGTTTTAAGCGCAATTTCGCATTCTTTTCCACTACCCATTACATCCAAATAAAAGAAATCAATATTTTTTTTCAACAGCTTAGCTTGATCATAAAAATTTTTTTCAATTAAATTTAAATCATCTCCCAAATTTGCACTATAGGTTTGATACTGATTAGGCAAACCTCCGGCTATTAATATGTTTTTTTTTGATATATCTCTTGCCTTTAGCGCAAGCTCTACTGCCTTGGCGTTTATATACTCAAAATATTTTTCACATTTATTTTGGATTAATCTACTTCTTCTAGCAGTAAAGGTTGTTGTCACTATAACATCTGCGCCAGCGCTGATAAAATCTAGATGTGTATCAATTACTAATTGATGGTATTTTTCATCTATCAAAGCGGAGGCTGACCAAAGAGTTCCTCGAGGTTTTAATCCTCTTTTCAGTAACTCTTGGCCCATACCACCGTCTAAAATTCTTGTTTTTGAGAAGTATTTATTGTCCATAATTCCTATTAACTAAAAAATTTTAAAGCCCACTCTTACAGCAACGAAAACGACCAGTATAGCGGTTATTAAGGCCAAAATACGAGTTGGAAATATTTTTAAATTTAAAAAATTTCCTAGCTGCCCTCCAACTAGAACAGCTGCTAAAAGATACCAGTAATTTGAAATTTCAGCTAAAACTGCATTTTTTGTTAATTGTCCAATAATTCCAGAGATAGAATTAATTAGGATGAACAATGAGGCGGTTGTTATTATATGTTTTGGTCTGCCCGCTCTTATTAAAAAAAGTATCGGGCTTAAAAAGATTCCTCCCCCAATTCCGACAATGCCAGAAATGAATCCCAGCGCTCCTCCAATTAAAATTGAAACTGGTACTGGAATTTTTTTATAATTTTCTTCTTTGTCATCGTAAGATTTAAAATTTAATAACAACAAAGTCCCTGCCACCG